>Ga0233447_1000507_pt1 | contig 43434 bp, 34 predicted proteins | sample SI_124_October20_3_FD_183014 | JGI IMG/M metagenome (GOLD analysis project Ga0233447, IMG submission 183014) | Seawater microbial communities from Saanich Inlet, British Columbia, Canada - SI_124_October2016_135_MG | ecosystem: Environmental > Aquatic > Marine > Inlet | place: Canada: British...
GTATTTTTAGTAGAATTAAGAGGATAGCCTATCTTAAATATTAAAAACACGTCTATGACGTGTTTTTTTGTGCCTGTTTTATTCTTGGGTTATTTTATTTTTACCGGACACCAGTGATCAATGTTTACTCTCTATATTATTAGGGAATATCAACATATGAAGAAGTGTATATAAAAGGTTGTTTTTTTAAAGGATAGAAAAAAAAGGAGGCGGTATTATGTCTAGTAAAGTAATTAAAAATCTTAAAATATTTGTGGTGTTATCGTTGTTTGTAGTGCTAGTGTCTTGTGGCGCTGCTAGTAGCGGTGGCGGTAGTGGTAGCAGTGGCGGTGGTTCATCCACCGGTGATGATGATAGTAGTGGTGATGATAGTGGTTCAGGTACTTATGTTGGGACCTCAAGTTTGTCTGGTAAGGTTTATGCATCAAAATCTGATTTATCCAAAGTATATACGGATGATAACTCTATAGCTGGTATTAAGATGCAGTCACAAAGCATCAAGTATAAGGCTCAGTTTAATAAAGATAAAAAAACAATGTTCACTACATTGGCTGCAGAAAGTAGTAGTTTGTTACCTGATGGTGAGGCAGAGCTTTATGTCATTCTTAATGACGGAAGTATGCACTCTACAGGCTTTACTTCCCCAATTCTTAATGGTGATTATAGCTTTGAAAATATTGATGATGATAGACGCTATGTTGTTGTTGTCAGAAAACAAGGCGAAACAGAGTCTGGCTCAGCTAAATTGTTAGAGCAAAGTGCTTTTGTATATATTCCACCTTATGCAACTAATATTAATAAGGAAGTAACAGAATCAACAGCCTATATAGTTGCAGCGATTATTGAGCGGGTAAGAGTTGGTGCTGCAAGTGAAGATATTGATTTAGAGCAATTGAATAATACTCTAGCGATTATTGCCCAAGTCTTAACCGATTCAATTACAAATGGTGAGATAGTAGTTGGAACCAGGGTAAGAGAAATAGAAGTTACAGAAGTTAAAACAGCTGTTGAATACACAATTAGAACCGAAGAAAAAGAAGCCTATGAACAAATAGAAAATAATGAAGCCGTAAGACTTGATAGAGAAAAAGAACAAATCCAAGCTTTAATGCAAAAAGAAGCTTCTGAGCTAACTGCAGATGAAGCAAAACAGCTGGCAAAATATGTTTGGGGTGTGAAGATGTCAGGTGCTTCTGATTTGGAAAATGGTGCTAATAATAAAGATGGTGGTATCCCTGATTTCTTTATAACTCTATTTGCAGAAGGGTATAGGGATGAGTTGTCAATGAACCTTCAGACTGTTGCGACTGCTTTTAATAAGGCATATAAAGGTGGTTCAATGGAAGGCTATTCAGTTAATACTCTAAAAGATAGATTGATAAATGATACTTGGAAAGAAATTGAGAAAATTTATATCTATCATGATGGCGAAAAAATAAAAGATGATGGCACTATTGTAACAGCTGACCCTGCACTTACAGCATTGTTTCCAGCAACTCCAAGATATACAAAAACTAGCATTTCAGAAGATAGTACCAAGTTTAATGTACTACAAATCGTGAAGTTTATTCAAAATTCTGGGCTTATGGAGCCAGAGAAAAATGATGGTGGCACAAAGATGGATCAGAGTGGACCTCCTTTTAATGAAATGGAGTTGATGGTGGAGTTAGGGCTATTTAATCCAAAAACAAACCAAGTGTATTTCTTAGAAAAACACACAATGTCAACAGAGATTCATACTGTGATTGGTAAGGGTGAATGGCAGAAGCATGATGAAAACGGTCCTGTATTTGATGACGACGGTAATCCGGTTATGGAAGAGCAGGATGTTTGGGGGCCAACAAGAGCCTTATTTGTGAATGTGGAGCTCTTAATAGGCAAGGAGCTTGATACTCCTGATGTGTACTTATCTTATATATCAAAAACTGATGGATCAAAAAAAGAAGTTAAATTAACTAAAATGGAAGATATGTATAAAAATGATTCGGCTTTAGATATCAAAGATGATGGTAATGATCCAAATAACCCTGGTGATCCAAATGATCCAAACAACACTGGAGACCCAAAAGATCCAAAAGTTAATGATGGACCAGAATTTTATGAGGATAATCCAGTGTTAGGTGATGGTGGTAAAACTCCAAACCCAGGGCCAGGAACTATGTCTCTTAAATCAATGCTAAAAGCAGTGGCTTATAATAAAAGAGTCAAAAGAGCTAGCTTTAAAGTGGCATCAGGTTTTAATGAGTCAGATTATAGAAGAGTTCGTTTCGAGCTTAATCCATGGTCATATAATCAAGGTGGCACAGATCATAACGGTACTATTGTAAAAGACTTTAAATCTGGAACTGCTACGTTAATAGCAAAAGATGAATCTGAGGCTATTAAATCAGAAACTATTACTTTGGTTGGTATAGAGTTTGATTTGATAACGTGGATTTCTCCAAAAGGTCCTGATATGTCATTGGTTAAATCTTCTGAAGATGCAAATAATATGAACTATCATGATAGTTATGAACCGGAAATTAAAGAAGAAGGTTTTAAGCCAAAATTAGTTTGGACACCAGCTACTACAAAAGATGATGAAGATATCCCTGAAGGTTATCAGGTTAGATATAGTATCAACTTAGAGCTTGTTGGTGATAGGATTAATCATAGCAAACCACTGACATTTGAAAATTTACCAGAATGCCCAATAACAACAGAAAGAGAGTGGGAAAAATATGATCCTTGGTACCAAGAAAATAAAGTAGCAAATAAAGGCTGGCGAGATGTTCATGGTATGTGGGCGCCAACAGGTGAAAATGGAAATCAGGAGCTTACAGAAATTCATGGTTTCAGAAAAGACGTATGGAGTACTTGGGATGATAATCGTACTATTGGTGTGAGTAGTGTTGAGCTACCAATGGCACTTCCAGCAACTACTTATAGTACAGAAGGTAACTATAGAATGTTTTATGAGGTTCATATCAGGCCTGTTCTTGTGAAAAAGAATACTCAAGAGATTTCTTTTGAAGGTGCAGAAAGCAGGACAGAGTTTTATATTTACTCATCAGAGCAACTAGACCAAATGAGCTGGAGTGTAGCACTTAAAGGTACAGTGACTATGCCAAGGGATTTCAGGGGTATGACAAGAACTTGGAATAATTTTGGTGAAACAGAGATGGCTGGTAAATGGAAGATAGGTATCTTTAAAACAGGCTATACAAACTCAGAAGGCTACTATGTTAACTGGAATGAAGATGATGCCAATGCTAATGTAGCTAAAACACCTATTGTTTATGCGACTCTTGGCACAAATGATGAAATTGCTGAACTTAATAGGGTTGTTCCTTACCAATTTGATCCTATTAATTATGTCGATGACTCTATTGCAAGAAAAGATGATACCCAGATTATACTTTGGTATGACCAAGAAAATGCCAATACAAATGATAATAGATGGCAAGGTTATGGTGATCCTAAGGAAAATAAATTAGATTTCCGTCGCTATAGCGAAATAGAAAACCGTATTTGGGGTCATAATAACTATAGGTTAAGGTACTAGTCTCCAAACCTAATACTAGAGTATGATAGAGAAATCCCAGAAGCAGAGCTATCAGAATGGCAGAAAGATAATGGTAATAGATGGGCGCACTTTTCAGAAAATATAACAGCAGAGTATCAGTCTGGTGTTCTTGAAAAGACCATTAATATCGATATGTCCAATAATAACTAGTATTAATGCTGTGTGTTTTTAATAAAAAGGCCTGGTCAATTGATCAGGCCTTTTTATATTAGTCGTATAACTCTTCGTCTAGTTCTCGTTCTAAAAGAGCTCTTTCTTTTTTGCGTTTAATACTTTTAAGCTTTCTTTTTTTACGTTTAAGCTCTCTTATTTCTTCATCAAGATCTTTTTCAACTTCATCATATACACTAGTCGGTTTTGATTTTTTTAGGTCTTGTCTTTTTAGTGTGTCTAACTCATCTTCCATAAGTTCCATTTTGCGTTCTAGTTTTTTTTCTCTTGTTAATGTCTTTTCTTCTCTAATCTCTTTTCTGGATTTTCTATACTTGCTGTTATTTTTTGGTTGTGGCTCACTTTTTTTGTTGCCTAGTTGTTCGAACATCTTATCTATTGGGTAACCAGCCGAAACGGTTAGTGTGTACTGCGTAATGTGTTCATTATAAAGATCACATGCAGCAATGACTCCAAAATCAACAAAGTCATTAGCTTTTATAGTTACGGCACCATAAACATCTTTTGAGTTTGACCCAGCTGTAATTTGTAGCCAGTTATCAAATGTTTTTGAACCTTGAAAAGATACTTTTTTCCAAGCGTGTTTAGGGTCTTCTTTAAGTTCTTTTGCTAGCGAAAGAGGGATTCCCACTGAAAAAGCCATATCTTTGCCAGAAAGCACAGCAGCTGTAAAGCGATATTCTTGCTCGATAATAGTCTTGTTGCCATTTGCATCTTCTACTGCATTTCCATTGCTGTCTTTAATAAGGCTGCCCCCAATGTCACTTGCAGAAATACCTAGATAAAGGTCTTTGAATGGAGTGAAGAAAGCACCTAAATCAAGACCAACAGAGTTACGCTCAGAGTCTGGATTGGTAATATCACGATAATGATAGGTTTTAAGATTAGCACCAACTGTTAGAAACTCTGTTTTTTTAGCCCAGGTAAAAAGCATTTTATAGCCACCATCAGCTACAGAGAAATGTCCACCGTCATCATCATTAACCCACATCATGTTTTGGCTAAAGTTTGAGCCAAAAAACTCCATAGAAAAAGCAAAGTCGCCAATAGCTAGTGGTGTTCCTCCACCATTGAAGTTCATTGGCATATTATCAGGCATATGCAAGATAAAGCTGCCACCAAATTTTTCATTTGATAGACCATAATGTAGTCTGCCCTCAGCAACTCGTTCGTGTAGGGTTAGTTCTGCTGGGTTCCTAAACAGCACATCAGTTTCTGAGGCTCTTAGGAAAACTGGGGTAACCATACTCTGTTTTGAAAAGTCAGTTGCTGCAATATTTGTAGAGATAAACATCCCACAAATAATTAATAATAATATTTTTTTCATATTAAATAATCTCCATATAATAAATTTTTACTTAAATATTTTATAAGAATAGTTAGACTCTGTTAAGTATATTCATTGAATAACTTGGGAAGATTGTAAGTTGTTTGGTATTTTACAATCAGCTCTAACTTATATTAGTTTTTACATCTAGCTTTTATGCAGGCTCTGATTGGGGCAGGGTAGCCTTCAGCTGTTTTGGTATTATCATTCTTATCAAGAAAGTCAGCTAACGATTGAGTGCTAGACCATTTGGTTGGTCGTTGTTCATCTATTTTGGTTTTACTGATAGAAATAACTTCAAAATCAATAAACCCAGCTCTAAAAAGAAAGTTTTCTAGACATTTGATTGTTGGTATGAAATTAACATTTGTCATTTTTGCATAGGTGTCTTTTGGGAAAAGAGCAACTTCATCTTCACCTTCAATAATTAAAGTTTCCAATATTAAATAGCCATATTTATTTAAAGATTTTTTTATGGTTTTTAACATATCAACAGGAGAGCGTTGATGATATAGAATCCCCATACAAAAAATACAATCAAAATATTTTTTAAAAGGAGTAATGTCATTTACACCAATAGGCGCATAGGCTAGTTTATTAGCCAAATTATTTCCTTTATACGTTTTTAATAATTTCATTAAAAAATAAAACTGAAAATAATATAAGTCAGATGGATCAATGCCTAAAACAATGCGAGGTTCTAGTTCTAGTAGCCTAAACATGTAATATCCATTGTTGCAGCCAACATCCAAAACAGTTTTGTTTTTAAGGTCAGGTATCTTTCTCTTGATCAAATTCCACTTGATATTTGACTGCCATTCAGAGTCTACTGTAACACCAAAAAGTTCAAAAGGACCTTTTCGCCAGGGCATTAATCCTTTTAAAGATTCTATTAGTATTTTTTGCGATTTATTGTCGATATCTACAGCATCTCCGATACGCACGGAATTATTGCAAAAATCGAAAGAGGTAGGGGGTGGGAGATCGATAAGAGAATACTTTTCAAAAAATCGCAAAGTGTTAGGGTTAATGACGTGTTTTTTGCGGGCGTTTAATTTTTTTATTAAAAGAGGTAGATCCAAATTGCATTTATTATAATTAAGCAAAGAATATATCAATGCACAATTTTCATTATAAAGGTCAATAACATTTGTAGATAGATCTTGTGGCATATTTTTCATCTTTAATAATATAGTCTATAAACTTGATTTATCTCAATCTTTAAATAGCAGTAGACCAAATTTGATATTATATAGGACTTATATCTTGTATTTCAGCTATTTGTTTATAATTTTTTGGTAAACATAGCATATTATGAGCTGTGTATTGGCTATTATTCTTCTTAAATACATTTTTCTTATTTTTAAAGAAATTATTTTCGTTGTAATAAGGGGTGACATGCCAATATAGGTTATAATTTTGCTTCTTCATAAAGTCTATAACTTCTTTTTGTTGTTCTCCAGGATTATTTTCCATATATAGGATTGGTTGATGTTTTTTGATGGTATTTACTCCCCCTTTGATAACAGCAAGCGTCATGTCTTCAACATCAATTTTTATAAAATCACATCTATCTATACAAAAGTTATCAATAGTGGTTTTCATAACTTGTTCACCTTGATCATATTTGTCAGCTCTAAGAGCACCAAAATTATTTTCTTTTGTATAATCAAGGTTTGGTATAAAGACAGTGCCGTTTATATCAGCAAGAGCATAGTTATAACAATGTGCATTTGTTATGCTATTTATGGACATATTTGCGCATAGATTTTGGAATATAATGCGCTGAGGTTCAAATGCTAGCACAAATCCTTTGGATCCTGTTATGCGAGCAAAAAAAGTTGTGTGTGTGCCAATATTAGCGCCTATATCAAATATAACATCCCCGGGGTTAATGACTTTATTGAATAATTCCACTTCTCCTTCACAATACTCGCCATATAGATCAAGAGATTTTCCAATATAAGTATCATTCCTATTGAAAAGAAGCGTTCCATAGCGACATTCTTTCATAATATTAAATTGTTGGAATTTATGTATTTTTTTGTTTTTATTCATTATTTTATTATACAACATTTTGAAATGATTTTATTTTAATAGTTAGATGTTTAAGTTGTTTGTTTTCAAGGATAGCAACAAATTTTTAATAACGAAATTTGCTAAAAATCTAATCGCTTTAAATCTTTCCTGGTATTTCGCAATAGCTCCAATATAGAAAATGATTCTTGTTGTTTACGATAAATCAAGTTTGTTATTAATTGGCTTGTAAGAGTGATATTTATAAAAAAAGTATTTAGTAATACAGATAAAATAGTTGAGTCATTTTTTTAAATAAAAAGCTCTTCCAAACCAACCAAAACTTACGATTTCTTGTTATATTTTTTTCTAGATTGTTTAAGTAACAAGCTATCATCAATTGGCATATGCACATCAACAACCTTCAATAAATCATCGTTAGTACTCTTTGGAAATGAAATTGCCTCAACCAAAACACCTTTATGCTTAAGATGTTTAACAAGATCAGAAAAGTCACCATCGCCAGATACTAATACAACAATATCTAGCTTTTCACAAAGCGAAACAGCATCAATAGCTAATCCCATATCCCAGTCACCTTTGGCTGAACCATCAGCTCTCTGTCTCAGCTCTTTACTCTTAATTTCATAGCCATTAGATTTGAGCATATCTGTAAAAGAAGTTTGATCTACATCAGGATTATCAATTACATAGCAAATAGCTCTTATTAACTGTCTACCTCTTACCGCTTTTTCCATCAGTTTTGCAAAATCTAGTCTGCTATGATGTATTCGTTTTGCAGAATAAAACATATTCTGAACATCCACAAAAACTCCAACTCGTTGATAACTACTAAATTTTGTTAACATATTTTTTCTCCTTAATATCCTATATTTGTTCTTTCATTAAATTAAAATTCGCATTTTTACCAGTGAAAAGCTCAAAGGCTATTTTTCCTTGCCCAGCCAACATCCCAGCTCCATTAAGTATCTTGGCTCCTTGATCCTCGGCTTGTGCTAGAAATAGTGTTTTAGCTGGTTTATAAATTGCATCATAACAGAGGTGCTTGTTGCAAACCCAAGAAAAATTAGTAATTGGCGTCTTGTTCTCATGGGGCGCCATTCCTATTGGCGATGCATTAATAACAAGATCTGATTCTTTTAGAGCTTCTATTTGTGGTTGTGTATTTATATCGACAGTACTAGCAATAGCAGAAACTTTATTTAAAGCATCACATAAATTTTTTGATTTTTTTTTGTCTATATCGCAAATAAAAAGCTTATTTATTCCCTCTTTGATAAGAGAGAACACTATGGCTTTCGCAGCTCCTCCAGCACCAAGAATGGTTACTATTTTATTTTTTGGTTCAAAACCACCTTCACTCTTAATAGAATAAATAAAGCCGGCTCCATCAGTATTGTAACCAGTTAAACATCCTTTTTCATTCACAATCGTATTTACAGCACCTATATTTGCAGCTAATTTATCAAGCTTATCTAAATGCGGTATAACAGCTTCTTTAAAAGGTACTGTCACATTAACACCTAAAAAATTTTGGGCTCTAATTCCATCTACAGCTTCTTTTATCTGATCAATTGGAACTAATATGGGTAAATAAACACAGTTCATATCTAAATCTTCAAAAATAGCATTATGCATAGCTGGTGAAGCTGTGTGTTCTATAGGGTTTCCAAAAACGCCAACCAATTTTGTTTTTCCATTTATTTTCATAATTTATATTTTATCATAATAGAGTGTTAATTTGATGTAATAGTGCTTATTTTATAAAAATTAGTGTGGCCTAATAGGGTAATTTAGAAATATACTTTTTTTACTATTTCTAAAAAAAGTGGAGGGCACGAAAGGTATGATTACTGTGTTTTATGATGTGAAAAATAGAGAAAAGATAAATATCGAAGAGTGTGATATAAAAAAAACCAAATATAAAAGAAAGCTGAAAGATGGCCGATTTCAGATAAGATATGCCTTCAGAGCAAAAACCAAAGATGGCCGTCAATTAACCAAATTCTGTTCAAAGGTAGATTGGGATACGTTAAAGGTTCCTGTAGAATAGCTTAATCTATATGTTTATAATGCTAATTTAGCAGCGCCCCAAAGAGCTGCTTTTCTAATGTTTTTTATTCGAATCAGTTTGATATCTGAAAAACCCTTATCAAGTAGATATTGTTCTGCTGTGGCTATAATAATTTTTGAAGATCTACCTTTGGTTGTCGCACTACCGCCAATAAAAAATATTTTTATACCTTTTACAAACGCTATATCTTTTTTTAGCCAATTATTTTCAGGTTTTATTTTTGATATTTCACCCTGATAAATTTTAATAGCAATTTTAGCTAATGTTAATCCCATTTCTTTAAGAACTAATCTATATTTGTTCAATAAAGCTGAACTGCTATTTATTTCTTTTAATGTTTTAGATGTCAGTTCAAAAAAAGCTTTGCCAGATAACAAATCCTCAGCTCTTTTTGCTTGTCCAGTGTTGTCTTTTATTTTTATATCAGAGATATGCCCATCTGTTCTAATTGATATTTCACCTGTTTTACTAACCTTTGCAAACCCTCCTCCAAGACCAGTGCCAACCCCGATATATCCAATTTTTGATCCTAAAATTAGAATGTATTCATTTGCTAATATGAAATCAGTTCCTCCAACTAATTGGGCAATAGCATCATTGTTAATAACGATATCAAAGTTTTTTGGTAGTATTTTCTTTAATAGCAGTGCAAGGTTTAGGTTGTCAAATTCACCAGGAAAAGCTTCTAAGTTATGAGCAGAGCCAGGAGCAATAATATTTTTTTCAGAGCCAATAAAATGACCAGGTGAGCCAATGGCTATTATGCTACTAACTTCATAGCTCAATTTCTTGGCTTTAGCCAATGTTTTTTGAAAAATTTCAGAAAAACAATTTGCTAAATTTGGTATGCCTTTTGGGGTATCTATTTTATAAGAAAAAATAAAATTTGGGTTATTAACTTTATGCTCAATAAGTGCATAAGCAATTTTTGTGCCACCAATATCAATAGCCAGAGTATACATAATAGATTTATTGTAGCATTATTATTGTGATATCATTTAAATATTAAATTGATAAGGAGCTTAAAAAAAGTGAACTTTTTAGAAATAGTCCCCAAAAAAATAGAAACTTTTGCAGAAGAGGTAAAAGCAATACAAAAAAAGTATCCTAGTGTGACAGGTATCAATGTGCCGGATATATTAAGTTTAAAACATCGTAGTGAAGAAGCGGCAGAGGTTCTTCTTAAAGAGGGTATCCATACGATCCCTCATTTTAGAAGTGTTGATAGAACTATAGATGAACTTTGTGCTTTGTTAGGAAGGTTTATAGACCTTGGATTAAAAGAAATACTGCTGGTTGCAGGTGATAAACCCCAGCAGCTAAATATAAAAACATATTCTGTAACACCAGCAATGGCAGTTCAGCGAATTAAAAGTGTTTGGCCCCAGCTAAAGGTTTATTGTGGGCTAGATCAGTATAGAGAGTCTTTTAAAAAAGAGCTTGATTATTGTGAAATCAAAAAAATGGCTGGTTGCGATGGCTTTTTTACACAGCCTTTTTTTGATGTAGAGCTGGCCAGAATATATCTGGAGCAGTTGGGAGATACAGAGATTTTTGTGGGTCATTGTCCGGTAACAAATGAAAACTCCAAAAATTATTGGAAAACAAAAAACAATGCTATTTTTCCAAAAAACTTTGAGTTAAACATGGAAAGCAACTGTGAGCTAGCAAATCAGCTAATAGGGTTAGCTAAAAAATTTGGGCAGCATACCTATATGATGCCAATACTGGCACCAATAGACCCATATTTATCAGGGGTTTCTACCTAATATACTAAAACCAAAATGAAAATTTGAGTTCTAGTTTCTATTTTGGTTTAGATATAGATACTAAAAAGCCCTGGTAATTATTACCAGGGCTTTTTAAATTATTTAATTTATATCTTTATTTCTTTAATTCTTTAATTATTTGAGGAATAACTTCAAACAAGTCACCAACAATACCATAATCTGCAACCTTAAAGATTGGTGCATCAGCGTCTTTGTTGATAGCAATAATCATATCTGAAGATTGCATGCCAGCTAAATGCTGAATAGCGCCAGAAATACCACAAGCGAAATATATTTTTGCTTGAACTGTTTTACCAGTTTGACCTACTTGATGATAGTGAGGGATCCAATCCGAATCTACAGCAGCTCTTGAGGCACCAACAACACCGTCCAAAGCTTCAGCTAGATCTCGTATTACAGAAAAGTTTTCAGCATTTTGTACGCCTCTACCACCAGCAACAATAATATCTGCGCCTGATAAATTAACATTTTCTTTTGTTTCTTTAATGATCTCTTTAACAACCAACCTTAAATCTTTAGCCTCAATATCAATTTTTATTTCTTTAACAGGGCCTTCAGATTTGTTTGTTTCTACCATTTTCATAACATGCGGTCTTACAGTTGATAGCTGAGGTCTATGATCAGGACAAATAATTGTTGCCATAATATTCCCACCAAAGGCTGGTCTGGTCTGAAGTAGTAGCCTTTTTTCTGTATCAACATCAAGTTCTGTACAATCCGCAGTTAAGCCAGTTTTTAATCTGATTGCAGCTCTTGCAGCCAAATCTCTACCAATAGTTGAAGCACCAAATAGCATAGCTTCTGGTAAGTTCTCATTCACATACTTAACAACAGCTTTGGTGTAAGGCTCACAAGAATATTTTTGAAGTTCAGCATCTTGAACAAAGCAAACACTATCAGCTCCATATTTGAAACATTCTTTACTTAAATCCTTAACATTGTCACCAATAAGTAACGCTTCAAGTTCTACGCCTAGTTTATCAGCAAGCTTTCTACCTTCAGATAGAAGTTCCTTGCCTACATCTTGCAGAACATTTTCTCTGCTCTCAGCATAAACTGCTATGCCTTTATAGCCAGAAATATCCTGTGTTACTTTTTTAGGTTTTACATCCATCTCGATTGCTTCAAACTTACAAGATGTAACACACGCACCACATAGACGACATTCTTCAATGTTAATTACAGCAAGCTTATCGATCATAGTAATACAGCCAAAAGGGCATGATTTTACACAGAGGGTACAGCCTTTACACTTTTCACTAATTATCCGAATACTCATTTTTTTTACCCTCCTATACTATTTTCAGTTCTTTTAATTTGCCTACAAGTTGTTTTGAGCAATCTTCAGCATCACCTGTAAAAACTTCAGAATTGGTTTTTACTGGCGGTGAAAAAATCTTGACTACTTTTGTTGGCGAACCATCTAGCCCAACATTATTCTCATTTGCTTTAATATCCTCAAAAGTCCAGACAGGAATCTCAGCTGTTTTGGCTTTCATTTTCCCTCTTAAGGAAGGGTATCTAGGCTCATTTATCTCTTTATTCACAGTCACAAGGGCAGGTAAGCTTGTTTCAATGAGTTCATATCCATCTTCAACAACCCTTTGAACTATTAGTTTTTCGCCATCAAACTCAATATCTTTAGCAAAAGTTATTTGTGGGATATCAAGGAACTCGGCAATACCAGGCCCTACTTGAGCAGTATCACCATCAATTGCTTGTTTACCACAAATAATTAAGTCATGATCTTGAATTTGTTTAATAGCTTGAGAAATTGTGTAGGATGTTGCCCATGTATCAGCGCCAGCAAAAGCACGGTCAGAAACTAAGATAACTTCATCAACGCCCATGGCAATCGCTTGTTTTAGCGCTTCAGAAACTTGGGGTGGGCCCATGCTAACAACAATAACTCTAGACCCATGTTTCTCTTTTAGCTGTAACGCAGCTTCAATCGCATTTTCATCAAATGGATTGATAATGCTTGGTACACCTTCTCTTATTAGTGTGTTGGTTTCTCTGTTTATCTGAACTTTATCAGTATCTGGAACTTGTTTAATACAAACTATTATATTCTTCATTTTTTCTTCGATGCTGCCTCTTTGATTAAGTTAGAAGCAATAACGTTACGCTGAATCTGGTTAGTCCCTTCATAGATCTGTGTGATCTTTGCGTCTCGCATCATCTTTTCTACTGGGTATTCTTTCATATATCCATAGCCAGCTAGAATCTGAACTGCGTCAGTAGTGACTTTCATTGCCATATCAGAAGAAAAAGTTTTGATCATAGCAGAAACTTTTGCATAGTCCTTAGCACCAGTATCAATAAATCTTGCAACAGAATAAATAAAAGCTCTAGATGCTTCAACTTGCATAGCCATATCAGCTAGCATATGTTGGATAGCTTGAAATGTAATAATTGGTTTATTGAACTGAATCCGAGTTCTTGCATATTCAATAGACTCATCCAAAGCACCTTGAGCAATACCAAGTGCCTGAGCAGCAATGCCAGGTCTGGTTGTATCTAGTGTTTTAAGAGCAACAATAAAACCTAAGCCTTCACGACCAAGCATGTTCTCTTTAGGTATTCTACAATCTTCAAAAACAAGCTCGCGTGTAGCAGATGATCTAATTCCCATTTTGTCTTCTTTTTTACCAAAAGAAAAACCAGGTGTCCCCTTTTCAACGATGAATGCTGTTGCGCCACGGCTACCTTTTGCAGGGTTAGTCATAGCAATAACTGTATAAGTTTCAGCTTCTCCACCGTTTGTGATCCACTGTTTAGTTCCGTTAAGTACATAATGGTCACCATCAAGTACAGCGCGTGTTTTCATGCCACTAGCATCAGAGCCAGCATCAGCTTCTGTTAAGCCAAAAGCCGCTAGTTTTTTACCTGCTGCTATAGGTGGTAAATATTTCTTCTTTTGTTCTTCCGTTCCAAAAAGTAAGATCGGGAAAGCACCAAGTGCACTTGCTGCAAATGTAACACCAACACCACCACATACTCTAGATATTTCTTCAGTAGCTAGACAGAACTCAAGTCCGCCACCACCAAAACCACCATATTCTTGTGGTATATATAAGCCACAAAGGTCTGCTTCAGCAAAGATATTCATTATATCCCAAGGGAATTCACCCTTTTCATCTAGCTCTGCCCTTACAGGTTTAACCTTTTCCTCAGAAATTTGTCTTGCAAGATCTCTGATCATTTTTTGTTCTTCAGTTAACTGATAATCCATTGTTTTTTATCCTCCATTTTTTATGGGTATTTACGATGCAGGATAGTATCATAGTCTGTATTTATAGGCAAGTTAACTAGTTAGTTTTGATTTTATATTTTGTGCTGAAAAACACTGTGTATCAATGTTTAAATTTGCTTTGAAACGGGTATTATATATATAGGGTAATATCTGTTTTTTTTATACCTAATACAAAACAGTGATTAAACTGATGGAATTAGAAAGGGGCTTAATTTATGAAAAACCAACTTAAAAAGGTGGGTGAAACACTCTGCTTTTGCTTGGTGTTATTAGCTTTATTTATTACATCCACTATTACAGCTGTTCCAAATACAATTTCATATCAAGGTAAACTTACGGATAGTAGTGGTGTGCCTGTAAATGCTTCAGTTAGTATCCAATTTATTATTTATGATAGTGCAGCAGCTGGTACGTCTCTTTGGTCAGAAACAAAATCTGTAGTGGTTACAAGCGGGCATTTTAGTACAGATTTAGGATCTACATCAGCACTTAGTACTTCAATATTTGAGACAGAGCCAGTCTACTTAGCCCTAAAAGTTGGTGCAGATTCTGAGATGACCCCTAGAATTAAATTACAAACAGCACCTTATGCTTTTAAAGCAGATAAGGCAGATTCAGTTGCTAATGGATCTATTACAAACGCTTCAATAACAGCTAACGCAGCAATTGATACATCAAAGCTTGGCAGTGCTGTTATGGTTGAAGGTGAAAATATTTCGCTTTTAACTAATAATGCTGGCTATATAACAAGTGCATCAACTATTTCAGGGCTTGTGCGCTCAACACAATCAGGTAATTCATATATTACAGGTGGTTACCTAGGTGTAGGTACAACCACACCTGTAGAGCTAATATCAGTTAGTGACGGCAATGGCATGTCAGGTAGTTCTGCTATTAGCTTTAATGAAAGAGGTATGTTTGGATATGACGGTTCAATACCAGCTGCTTCTGTTATGGGTGGCACAAGCAAAAGTATAGTTTTTAAAACAAATGGTAATAATGAGAGAGTAAGAATTAGTAGCGATGGTTATGTTGGCATTGGCTTAACTAATCCAGAAGCTATTTTGCATGTGAAACGATCAACTTATCCAGTTTCAATTCTTGAGAGGACAACATCTTCTACTTTAGGTGTAAAAGTAGTGAACAGGTTTTTAGCTAAATCAAGTGGAAATATGGTAGATACTTTTGGGCCAGTTAATTATTATTCTATAGAAGACAGTGCGGGCGTTGTAAATAATATTGCCTATTCTGGCGCTATTCGAGACGGTGCAGATGATTCTGGTAAATATGTGATATATACAGCAAATAGTGGCACAAGCGAGCTTAAACTAGCTATAGATAAATACGGTAGAGTGGGTATGGGTACTAGTGAGCCTTCTGATTATTTGCATGTGTCAGGGTCTGGTGTGAAAAGAGTGCATGTCCAATCTACAGATAGCGATGCGGCACTAAAAGCCTCTTCAGATACAGGTTCTTACTCTTGGTATGCAGATGGTCAAACAAATAATTTTAGGGTTTATGACTATACAGCAGGTACAGATAGAATGACTATGGATGGTAGCGGAAATTTAGGCATAGGCACCACAACCCCAACAGAAAAGCTAGATGTAGTAGGCACGGTAAACGCAACCTCCTTTGTTGGAGATGGTTCTGGCTTGACAGGAGTAGATGCAGGTAAATGGGATGGAAGCACAGATATTTATTATACAGATGGTAATGTTGGTATAGGCACAACAACACCATCAACAGCTTTAGATGTGGTTGGTACAGTTAATGCTACAACTTTTTCAGGAAGTGGGGCCAGATTGACTAGCTTACCAGCAGCACAGCTAACAGGGACAGTAGCTAATGCACGTCTAGATACTGACCTTCAAGACTTGGCAGATGGCACACTCTCAGCATCAAAAGTAGAAAACGGTAGTTATCTGATATCTTCAGCAGGAACTAATGGTCAGGTTTGGACTTCTGACGGAACAGGTCCTGGAGCCTGGTCTGCAAGTTCGGGTTTATGGGATACAGCAACAGGCGGTATCAATTATTCAAATGGCAATGTTAGTATTGGTACACCTACAGCTTCAAGTCAACTAACATTAGGTGTCTGGAAAAACGGGTATGCAGGTGCAAATGGCGATACTCAATTATTAATATCAGGACTTCATAACTCTGGCGCTAATTCTGATGGTGGAATAAAACTCAAAATCGAAGGTTATGACAATGATGGTGGTGCTATTTATCCTATATATTGTAGAGATGAAAATGAGACTGTGGATTTTTGGATAAGAAACCGTATTAGTGGTTCTGACCCATTAATGTATTTTGCAGGAAAAGTTGGGGTTGGTAAAACTAACCCAACAACTGAACTAGATGTAGTCGGCACAGTAAAGGCTACATCTTTTGTAGGAGATGGGTCTACGTTAACAGGCCTAGCTTCAGGAAAATGGAGTGGTAGCACAGATATTTACTATACTTCAGGAAACGTAGGCATAGGCATATCAACCCCAGCAGAAGCCTTGTCAGTAATTGGAAATATCATCGCAACAGGTTCTCTTGGTAGTGGGGATACAATTAGCGCATCAGGAGCTGGTACACGGTTAATGTGGTATCCAAAAAAAGCAGCTTTTAGATCTGGTAGTATAGATGGGACTCAATGGGACGATTCTAATATTGGCACTAATTCAGTGGCAATGGGGGCTGACACAAAAGCAAGCGGTACATGGTCAATTGCCATTGGAGATGAAACTACTGCTTCTGGTATAGGTTCATTTGCAGCTGGCCGTAGAACAGTGTCTAGTAAAGAGGCTTCAGTAGCAATGGGTTACCAGACAACAGCCAGCGGTGCTATGTCAACATCTTTAGGGTTGTATACATTAGCAAGTGGTTCTGCATCAACGGCTATGGGCTACTATGCCGGAGCTCAGTCATATGCCTCTGTTGCTTTAGGCCGATATAATGTTATTTCAGGAACTACAACCAGTTGGGTGGATACAGATCCTTTATTTGTTATTGGTAATGGAGCAGATTCCTCAAATCGAGCAAATGCAGTTACAGTGCTAAAAAATGGTAATGTAGGTATTGGCACAACTACTCCAACAGAAAAGATAGATGTGGTAGGTACAGTAAATGCCACAGCGTTTGTAGGAGATGGGTCTGGTTTAACAGGGGTAGATGCAGGGCAATGGAGCAGTGCTACAGGCGGTATAAACTATTCAGGCGATAATGTGGGAATTAATAACAGTTCTCCATCAGATAAACTCCATGTAAGCGGTGGGCATATTAGAGTTGATGGTAATCAACAAGTGAGGTTTGGCAGCGCAGATAGATTTATTAGGTATGATGAAGGAGATGCTACTTTTACATTTGCTTCACCAGCCCATATGACATTCATTCTAGACTCTAATAGCGGTTCTCAATCAACCGGAGATTTTATAGTAAAACGTAATACAACAGAGAACAGCACAGCAACAGAGCTATTTCGAGTTACAACAGCTGGAGATGTTGGTATTGGTACATCGGTTATGGATGCAGATCTTCATGTAGTGGGTAGCTCAACACTAGGACGCGTTCTTATTGCTCCTAATGAGTCTTCGTCAGAAGATGATAGTGAAATAATGCTTGCAGAAGATAAAGATGGAACTTTTGGAATGAAATGGTTATATGATGGAGGCCTTAATAAATTATTTCTATATGGAGAAAATAACGGTGTTCTTAAAGGCCCACATATGACTGTTTATAGAGATACAACCAATATCGGAATTGGGACTACTACTCCTTCATCAGAGCTGCAAGTTGACGGTGAGATATATGCGAATGGCCCTGTTATCTATAAACAAAACACCTCAACAATTATAACTACTGGTCAAACCGTTAATGTTGATTGGAGCAGCTCAAGTATCTATAAAATATCTACCCAGCACCCAGTTACAGTAACATTTGGCACAGCGCCAAATGGTCCATCAAAGCTGATCTTGATAATATCTTACGATGGTAGTTACTCAAGTAGCACAGCGCAAACATTGCCATCCTGTAATTGGCAAGGCGGTACAGCACCAACACTCATAGGGCAGGCAAATAGAACAGATATTGTTTCTTTTGTATATGATGGGTCTGAATATTATGGTGCTGTTTCAGCAGATTTTTATTAATAAAAATGAATAAAAAAACAACATTTTTACTGAGTATTATTTGCATATTTCTTATGCAAGGACAGATCCATGCAGATTTCTACTCAAACAAAATATTGAGCTTAAGCCCTACCGCCTATTGGCGTCTTAATGAAAGTTCTGGCACAACAGCTACTGATTCATCTGGCAACGGAAATAATGGAACATATATATCAAGTGTTGGTCTTGATGTTGCAGGCGCTTTTCCTTCTATATCTGATGCATCAGTAAATTTTCCTGGAAGTACATCTACATATGTTGATTTAGGGGACAATGCTAATTTAAGGGTGTCAAACCTAACTGTTTCAGCTTGGTTTAAAACAGATACTGTATCTGGAACACATTTTATTATAAACACTGGTAAAGACTGGAATGATACTTCAGGATACATGATTTTTCTTGATGGTAATGACTTACAAGCAAGAGTTAGTCGTAGTTCTGGAGATGATGATATCTTACAACTTAAATATCTAGACTGTATTTCAACTGGTACTTGGTACCATGTAGTGCTAACTTTTGATGATGCTACAAATTCAGCTAAATTATATTTAAATGGGTCACTTGTTCAGTCTAATAGTATGAGCTCAATTTACTATAAAAGTAGAAATGCTTATATAGGAAAACTTTATAGTAGCTATTATGCATTTGATGGATTAATAGATGAGCTTGCTATTTTCGATTATGCTCTAACACCAACCCAAGTTTCTGAGCTGTATGATACAGATGATGATGGCACTGGAAATGCGAGTGATACCTTCCCTTATGGCACAGATACAGATGGTGATGGTGTGCCAAACACGATAGATGACTATCCTTCAGATTCAGCCAAAGTAATAGACTTGCCTTCAGCACTGGATATTAGTGGTTTAGTTTTATGGCTTGATGCTAGTAGCGATTATTCTGGTTCAGCAAGCATGGGTTTAAACGGAAATTATGTTGAAAGATGGTACGACTTATCAGGAAAAGGTAATAACCTTATTCAAGAAAGTGATGACGCTCATCCAAACTATGTTTCTAATGGGTTAAATAGTAAAGGCGTAGTAGATTTTGATGGTAGTGACTATTTAGTAGCTCTAGATGATAGTACATTAGACTTTGGTACAGGCGGCTTTACAACTATCGTTGTTTTTGAAAGTGATTATGATGGTTATTATGGCATAATAGGTAAAACCGCAGCAGCATTTGTCAGTGGTGATAATGGTTGGCATTTAAGTACAGCAGGTTCTCCTACAGATTTATTTATTGAGATTCAAGATGGTACAGGTCGAGATTATACGCTCATATCTACAGATCGTCAGTTTACCTATTCTACTGTTGGGGCTATTAGAAGTGGTACAACTAATTACCCATATGTTAACGGACAATTACAGACTCCAGAAACTAGCAGTATAATTGGCGGGAATGTTTCTAATAGTCAATCTTTATATGTAGGTAAATCAGGACAGGCTTCTGCTCCCCCTTGTAACGGTAAAATAGCAGAGGTTTTAGTTTTTAATAAGGCCTTATCAAATGCCGAGCTTTACCAAATAAACTATTATTTATCTCAAAAATGGGGTTTAGAAGATACCATGGATAGTGACAATGATGGTGTTTATGACTCTCTGGATGCATATCCAACTGACAGTACCTTAATTGCAGAAATACCAGAGGCACTAGATATTGGCGGGCTTAGTTTATGGGTAGATGCAGATGATACCTCTTTCATTGTTAAAGATGGTTCTAACCTAGTTTCTAAAATTTATGATAAAAGTGGAAACGGAAACCATGCTTTACAATCTAACGCTACCTATAAACCAGAGTATGTAGCAAGTAGCATAAACGGAAAAAATGTAATTAATTTTGATGGTAGTGATGATAGATTGAATTGTGGTAATGACTCGACCCTTGATTTAACAACACTTACTGTTTTTACAGTAGTCAAAGCAACATCTTTTCAATGGCTCGGAGGTATTGTAGGTAAATATCATTCTAATTCTGCTAACGGATACTTTTTTAGGCTTTTTGGCTCATCTCCCTACAATAAGTTTAGTGCTGGTGGGGTTGCTGGTGTGGATGGCACAATGAGCTTAACCTCTGGACAGCCGTATATTGGTGCTGTCAGATACGGATTGACGACTAATAGTGTGGAAGTTTATACGAGAGGGGAAAGCGCAACTGGAACATCTACGATATCTTCCAATACGGATGATGTTTATATTGGTGTAGATTTTTTAGCTGACCCTAGGTTCTGGAACGGAGATATAGGTGAAACTATTATATTTAATAAGGCGCTCTCAGATGATGAGTTATATGTAGTTAACTATTACTTATCTCAGAAGTGGGGTTTACAAGATATTATGGATAGTGATGGTGACGGTATTGATGATTCTATTGATATGTATCCGACTGATAATTCCCGGATTGCAGATATTCCAGAAGCACTAAATATTACTGGGCTTAGTTTATGGATAGATCCTGGTGATAGCACTTCCATTATTAAAGATGGTTCCAACCTTGTTTCTAATATTTATGATAAAAGTGGAAATGGGGATCATGTTTATCAAACAGAAAGTAGCTATAAGCCAGTTTACAATACAACAGAGCTAGAAAACTCTTCAATTTATTTTGATGGCCAAGATGATCTGATGGATTTAACTAACAAAACAGATATTTCAGGGTCTTGGACATTATTAGCGGTATTAAAAGTAGCGGATAATACGAATGTTTCTAATCAAAGAATTATTGATAGTTCAACTTATTCTATACGGATTGAGCAATATGATAATGAAGGACACTTAGGGTATACAAAATATGGAGTAGACGACTATAGATCTTATTTGGCTACTTCATTTGATTCTACAAATATATATTCTTTTACCTGTGATGGCTCAACCATAACCGTGCGAGACCTTAAAGACTCTGATGTGCTTAGTATAAATGGTGATTTACCCATGGACTATATTTTCAGATATTTTCAAGGATATGTTGGGGATTTAATAGTTTATGACTCTGCTCTGTCAGATAATGATAGAGCTTCGGTTGTAAGTTATCTAAATACTAAATGGAACCTAGACCCTGACGATGATGGCTTGGTTAACGACCAATACCCAGCAGACCCATATAACAACGCAGCTAATCTAGGTTTGCCAACTTCTGGTCTGTCCTTATGGCTTGATGCCAATGACCCCTATGGCTCTGGAACAGCACCTGCAAATGGCAAAGTGATGCATGCATGGTATGACAAAAGTGGTAATGGCTATAAAGCTAGCCAGAAAGAGTCAAATAGAAGGCCAGTATTTAATAGTTCAGTGCCGGCTTTAACATTTGAAGATGATGTTAGTGACCAGGAGGATTACCTGATTGTTAGTTCTGGTTGTGGCAGTGATATAGCCTCAAATGGAGCTAATGGTATGACAGCCTTTTATGTTTCTAAAAGTATCGATAATTTAAATGGGTATGTACTTGCCTATCATACTAGTACTGGAGGTAACCTATTGATAATGGGTTATAACAGCACAGGGGCAGTGAATTTTTATGATTCTGGTGATAACAACATAACAATTCCTATTCAACAAAACTCTGTATATTGTGCGATATCAGATCCTAATGATGATGACTATGCAGGTGTTATTGGTCATAGATATATTTATCAAGATGGATACCTGTTATATAAACATAGAGGAATTAGCGATTTAACAAGTGTTGGTAGAGTTTCTTTAGGACAAGAATGGGATGGTGATACAGCATCCAACTTTCTTGATGGTGAAATATCAGAAGTTATAATTTATAACAGAATTTTATCTGATTCTGAGCGTGTTCAAGTTAGTAACTATTTAGCAAATAAATGGAATTCTGTAGCTCTTGATACAGATGCTGATGGTTTGCCAGACGCCTATGATGGATACCCAAATGACCCAGATAATAACGCTACAGCGCTTGGTATTCCAACAACAAATTTAAGGGTCTGGATTGACGGAGATGACCCTTTGGGCTCTCATAGCCCAACAGATAATACTAGCCCTGTAGATGGTGCTGTATTGAATAGGTTGGTGGATAAGAGTGGTAATGGGTTACATATGTATCAAGGTTCAGACTCTGGTGCTGGCCGTTTTCAAACAAATGGTTATATAAAAAGCGGTAAAGGCTGTGTAGATTTTACTTATCATGATAGTGACTCAACAAACGATGGCTATAGTATTAGGTATCCAAGATTATTAGATATATCAAATCAAGCTACTTGGATTATGGTATTAAAGCCGATGAGTAACGCTCACTCACATATGGTTATCTGTAATTATGATACAGAATCTAATGCTTATAAAGAGAACGGCTATTATATGAATTTATTTGAGAGTAGTGGTGTTTATAATCTTTCATACTCATCAGGCTACTCAGGTAATCTTGAGCAGATTGATTGTATAGCTTCTGCATATTCGCCATACAGTTTTCTTTGGACTGTAAAAAAAGATGGCTCTGGTCTGGAATCATACGCATACAAGAATGATGGTCAGTCCTACTTATCTTCTACAGAGACTCACCCAAATACCTCTTCATTTATTAAGAATGATGCAGACCTAAGATTTGGGCTCGGTAATAATGCTTCTTTACAGTATTTTGAAGGATATTTAGGTGAGCTATTAATTTTTGATGCACCACTCAGCCAAACTGAGCTTGATCAAGTGCATACTTATCTTAACCAAAAATGGAATATTATGTGGCCTGTAAGTAACGTTGATACAGATGGAGATAGAGTTCCTAACTCTGTTGATGACTACTCTTCAGATTCTTCAAAAGTGGTTGATATTCCAGCTGCAGTTGACCATTCAGGCCTAGTTTTATGGCTAGATGGCAGTGACGCAGATAGAATGATTAACTCTTCATCTGAAATGTTTTGGTGGTTTGATAAGAGTGGTAATCAAAACTCAGTGCTCCAATCAGATTTTAGCAGGTTACCGGTTTATAATTCTACGGGCTTAAACAGTTTAGGGACTATTAATTTTACTGGTACTGATTTTCTACAGCTAGAAAATAGTATTGATATTACTAGTGACTGGACAGTTATCGCAGTTACAGAGTTTCCCAAGTCAGAATCTGTAACTAGCTGGCATACTCTAGTTCATGGTAGTGCCTCAGATTATCAGGTAATACTTCAGGCTACAGATAGTGATGAGTTAGGTGCTTATATTTCTGGTGGTCCGGGTTTTTATGGCACAGGTTATAAAACTGCAACAGAGCTTAACGGCTGGAATATTATATCTGCTGTTGGTACTGGTTCAATAACCAGGTTTTTTGTTGATGATAAAGTAAGGAAATCTGTTGCTGCCAAGTCTACTACAGATTTTTATGAAATTGGTAATAGAGCCGAAGGAGATCAACCATTTGGCGAAATAGCAGAAATTTTTATATACACCAGAGCTCTTTCAGATCAAGAGAGAAGAAAGGTTGAAAGCTACATAATCAACAAATGGAGTTTAGATAAAGACGTCTCTGCCGATTCTAATTTCTTTGGCTTTTAAATATCTGATATACAATCAAGTATCTTAATTGTTTCTTCAAAAGAGGTTACTGTTGCAAGTTTTATTCTATAGCTTTTAGCTTCATTAATACCTTTTATATAGCGCAGTAGATGTTTTCGTATCTCATTACAACCAACATGTTCTCCTTTATTTTCAACAAGCCATTTAGCATGGTCTTTTATTAATGGCAGCTTTTCTTGAAACGATAATTTTGTTTCTTTTTTTTGAAAGACCCATGGGTTTCCAATGCTTGCTTGGCCAATCAAAAAACCATCTAGGTTACGAAGCTTTTCCATTCCATCTTCAACAGAGGTAAGGCCCCCATTGCCTAATACAGGGATATCAATCTCTTTTTTGAGCTCATATAGAGGCTCCCAGTGAGCTGGCACTTTATAGGGCTCTTTAAAGGTTCTGGCATGCACTGCAATCATATCAGCCCCTGCATTTTGAGCTCCCTTACAAAAGCTTATTAAATCATCAGCATTGCTATGTCCAAGCCTTGTTTTAACTGATACTGGTAAACTAGTTGCTTTTGCAACACTTTCTATCAGTTCATATGCTAAATCTGGTTTTCGTCTCAAAGCAAACCCATGTTCAGATTTTATAACTTTTTTTGCAGGACAACCCATATTTAGGTCGATCCCTGTAAATCCCATGTCCTCACACATCTTTGTTGCAATAACGAAAGACTCAGGGTTTTTACCAAATATTTGGGCTAGTATTGGTTTCTCAGCTTCTTTAAAAGCAAGCTGCTTTTTTAGTTTTTCAGAGTTGTATTTCAGCCCATCAGCTGAAACAAATTCTGTGTAAGTTAGTATTTCTGAATTAACTTGCTTACATATTTGTCTAAAAGCACTATCAGTATACCCATCCATGGGTGCTAACCCAACAATAGGCTTTGAAATACTCTTCCAAAAGTCTTTTTTCATAATCGCTAATATAGCAAATGTAAGTTAAATATCTGAAATAGTATCTGCAAAAGTAAAAAGCGCAGTAAACCCGGAAATATTGAATATTTCTTTTAAGCTATCATTGGCCCCAACAAGAATTACATTGCCACCAGTTGGTTTGAGGCTTTTTTGTGCAATAAGTAAAACTCTTAGTCCTGCACTACTTATGTAGTTAACCGCTGATAAGTCGAGTACCAATTTTTGTGGTTTATTAGCGATTTCTGACATAACAGCCTCTTGCAGCTCTGGTGATGTTAGGGTGTCTATTTTCCCAGTAATATTTAACACAGCTCCCCCAGTTATATTGTTTATAGAAATATCCATTAATTGCTCCTTGTTCTAATTTATTAAACTTTATTTATCTAAATACTTAAATGTAAGTATAGTTATATCATCTGCTTTTGGTGCATCTTTAATAAAACTTTTTAAGTCAGCCAATACCCGATCAAGCATCATTTGAGGGTAGTCCTCTTTGCAGTTTTCTAGTACTGAAATCAGTCGTTGATCAGTGTAAAAATCATTTCCGCCTGGAGCCTGCGCTTCTGTCACTCCATCAGTGAAAAGAAACAAGCTGTCTTGAGGGTTTAGTTTTACTTTATTTGACTTATATTCAAAGTCTTCGTCAACCCCAAGCGCCATTCCATTTGTTGAAGGTAGTGCGCTAACACCATTATTATTAACAAGGTAGGGTGGGTTGTGTCCAGCTAAGCTGTATTCTAATACACCTGTTTTTAGGTTGAAAGAGCCATAAAAAACAGTTACAAATAAAGCAGATCTATTGTCATGACAAAGCTCTTTATTGACCATGTTTAGAATAGCAGCTGGTGACGTTATCTTTGTCGCTGTGGCACGTAAAAGAGTTAGTGTGATTGCCATAAATAATGAAGCAGGAACACCTTTTCCTGATACATCACCAATAGTAAAAAAGAAGTTGTCACCAATAAGTTGATAGTCATAAAAGTCACCACCAACTTCTTTGGCAGGATCGATATGCGCACGAATATCAAAGTGATTTATTTTGTCAGGGTAGGGTGGGAATATCTTTGGAAGCATATCATCTTGTATGGCATGCGCTACTTGAAGCTCACTTTCAATTTTTTGTTTATCAGCAGTAGTTTTTTGTAGCTCATTAATATGTTTTTTTAGATCATCAACCATATCATTAAAAGCTATTGCGAGGTCTCCAATTTCATCATTAGATTTGATATCAATGCTTTGATTAAGGTTTCCCTGCGAGAGATGTTCTACTCCATCATGAAGGTAAACCAGTGGCCTCATTAGGTATGCAGAAAGCCGATTTACAATAAGAGAGATTATTAGAACTAAAATAATAATAGCAATAATAAGTTTCTTTCTAAGGTCAGATATAGCTAAAGCTGCTTTTTCCATCGACAGGCCAATTCTAAAACCACCCCAATGACGACCCTTAACAAATACAGGTGCAGATATATCCCATAATACTTCCCCTGTATCACGATGATATATAGATTTTAGATGTGGGTTTGTTTTATTTTCAGATATTTTGTAAGAGACTGTGTCACGAAAAATTCTTTTTGTACGGTTATGTGTTAGGTCATATTTGTAGTCATTAGTTAAAAACTCATTATATTTAGAGTTATGTACTGGCAGGTATCCATTTTTATCAATTAATATTGCATATTCAATTTGGGTGTCTTTTAGGAACTTGTCTTGAATTTCAATTAATGCATTATCAAGGTATGAATCAAAGCCTGTTGTATAATGATATTTTTGGATAGCGGTAAGTTTTTCTGGGGAGATATTTTTATAATTTTCAATATAATTTTGCATTACTGGCATTGTGACTAGGTCTTGATTAAAAACTTCCTCAAGGCTAAAAATGCCATTATCAATTATCTTTTCTAAGATAATACTAACAATTGTTGCGCCAGTACTTGCCGAAGCATTTCCCTTTTCAACTATCATATTATTTAGCTGCTTAGCTTGACTTTCGATTAAATAAAAACCAAAAATAGATGTGATAACAATAATTGCGAGTGTAATAACAATAGAAATTTTAGTAGATAGTTTTCTCATCATTTTATGTGGTCCCTATTATAACCAATACGTAACCCACCCCAATGTTTTCCTTTGACATACACAGGCACTGACATATCAGCCATTATTTCGCCAGTATCTCGGCTATAAATTTGCAGCAAAAATTCTTTTTTATTTTGGGCTGCTCGGTATCCAGTAATATCATTAAAAATTCTTTTTGTTCGATTGTTTGATACTGTTTTATTTTCCTGTTTACAGAATTTAGTGTTATGAGATGGTAGGTATCCGTTGATATCAACAAGAACCACAAAGACAATACTTTTATTTTTTGCAAGATATTTATCTTCAATTGGCGTTATTTCAATGTCGGTATAGTCGTCATAAAATGTATTAAAAGTTCTTGGTGTTGTTAATGGGAAGATAGGGAAATATAAATGGGCAAAAATCTCATTTTCTGTTTTTATTTTATTATCTATTGCTGTTTCCAGTTGTAGGGCACATTCTTTTGCTGCTTTTTTTGCAAGCTCTAAAATATAAAAATCCTTTTTAGTCATCTGTTTCTTTGCTATAACCTGTCGTTTTTCTAAGAAATTCATTTTACTTGAGAGGCCTTTTTTTTTGATATATGAGGCTTTGGGCGTAACCTTGCAAAAGGTTGCTGTGCTTAATGTGGGTATAAGAAATAGGGTGATTAAGAGTGTATTAAATAGTTTCTTCATAATACCTATTCTAATACAGTTTGTTAAACAATCAAAAACAAATTTACTAAATTCAACTCATTCTTGTTGCTAAGAAATTTTCTTTTGAGCTTGCTGTTAGGTATGGGTTTACTCGGTTTTGATTTGTCAGTGAATCAGATGGCATTGAATAGCTATGCCCAGGGAAAACTTCTAATGAGCCTGGTAGTCCTTTGATTTTATTATACAAAGAGTCATACATGACGCCAGGGTCCGAACCAGGCAAATCACACCTGCCACAAGCCCCAATAAAGAGAGTGTCTCCTGTTAGTAGTATATCTCCAACAATAAAACAAAACCCTCCTGGCGAATGCCCAGGGGTATGAATACATTTTATTTCCAATTCCCCAATATTTAGTGTGTTTCCATTTTCAAGATCAATTTTATTTTTTGCAGAGCTTGAAAACATAAAAGCATCCTTGAAAGAGAAGTGTAGTGGTGTGTCAGTATCTTTTATCAGATCATCAATAGCACCTACATGATCAAAGTGTCCATGTGTTAATAATACAGCTGCAAGCTTGAGCCCAGAATCTGCTATTTCTTTTTTTATCTTTTTAGCGTTCCAACCAGGGTCCACAACAACCAGCTCTTTTGTATTTTTATCTCCAAGTAGATAACAATAATTCCCCATTTGACCTATCGGTAATTGCTTAAAAAATATACTAGTATCAGCCATTTTAGTTCTTTTTTGTGTCTGGTGTTTTGCAACAGCCCTGATTAGCTTGATTGGTGATAATAAAAACACCTTGCTTAAGAAGTAGGTTCGAAAGTTTTTGCGGTATTAATTTTCTTAATAACAAGTTCTTAAAAAGGGGTGTTTCATAGGTAATAGAAATATTCTCTTTTTCACAAAGCTCTTTAAAGTTTTTTATTGTTATCACCCTAATGTTTGGGGTGTTGTGCCATTCATAGGGGATAGCTTTTGTTACTGGCGAAACACCTTTGAAAAATAATTGGAACCTAACTTGCCAGTAAGCAAAGTTAGGGAACGTGATAATAGCTTTTTTACCAATCCTAAGCATTTCCGAAATTACAAACTGAGGTTTTTTAACCTGTTGAAGTGTTTGGCTTAAAATAACATAATCGTATGATTTAGAGCTAAACTCTGCCAGCCCTTCGTCAATGTCGCCTTGAAAAACCGAAATCCCTCGCTTTATACAACTTAGCGCATAATCAAAATCTATTTCTACGCCATAGACCGTTGCTTTCTTTTCTTTACGAAGTACATCCAAGAGCTCTCCATTACCACAACCAAGGTCTAGCACTTTAGAGTTTGTCTCAATAATATCTATTATGTGTTTTGCATATTGTTTTTTCATTATTTAACCTGATTAAGAAAATTCTGCACTAAACTTGTCATTTGTGTGCTCTCAATTAAAAATGCATCATGTCCAAATGGTGAATCTATTTGAGCGTATGTTACTTCTTTGCTTTGTTTTAAGAGCGCTTTTACTATATCTTTACTTTGTTTAGGTGAAAAAAGCCAATCTGTAGAAATGGCAATTACCAAAAATTTGCAGTTAGTATTTTTAAAGGCCTTTTCAACTGACCCATACTTTTTTGTTAAATCAAAATAATCAACAGCTTTAGAGATATATAAATAAGAATTAGCATCAAAGCGATTAACAAATTTATCACCTTGATATTTCAAATAACTTTCAATCTGAAAATCTGTTGAAAAGTCATAACTATAATCTTCTTTTTTTTGTAGTTTTCTACCAAATTTCTTGTTCATAGACTCATTAGAAAGATAGGTTATATGCCCAATCATTCTGGCAATAGCAAGTCCTTTTTCCGGTGGCTCATCATGTGCATAGTTACCTGCTGCCCATTTCTCATCAGAAGTTATTGCATTTCTACTTACAGCATCAAAAGCTAGTGCTTGAGGCGACAATTTTGAGGCCGATGCCACAACAGTACAAGCCTTAACTCTCTTTGGGTACATTATGCTCCATTCCATTGCTTGCATACCACCCATAGATCCCCCTAAAACCATTTTAAGCTGTGCTATTCCTAGTTCATCAATAAGTGCTTTTTGAGCTTGAACCATATCACCAATAGTTATGACAGGGAAATTAAGGCCGTATGGCTTGCCAGTTTTAGGATCTTTTGAGCTAGGCCCTGTAGATCCTTTACAACCACCAATAGCATTAGAGCAAATAACAAAATTTTTATTTGTATCAATAGCTTTGTTTGGGCCTATTAAAAAATCCCACCAGCCATTTTCACCAGAGACATGCGCATCTCCAGTAAGTGCATGGCAAACAAGTACAGCATTATCTTTGCTGTCATTTAGCTTGCCAAATGTTTCATAAGCAATGGTTATTGGGCCAAGTTCTTGGCCACTTTGCAGCTTCATTTGGTTGGGTGAGTTAAACCCTTCAAAATATTTTATTTCAGAGTTGTTTGTCATGAGTTCTGATATATTATAGCAAATTATAAAGAAGAGCTACTGTGTCGATCGCCTGTGAAGGATACATCCTTGGCTTTTTTTATTGGTAGTGCATTAAAGCATATCTTGCCATCGACAACGGTTAATTTTGCAAAACCTTTGAGTTTTTTACCTATAAATGGCGTATTTTTTGATTTTGAAAGTATATCTGTTTCTTTTATTTTTCGTTCTTCACCCAAGTCGATTACTGTAAAGTTTGGACTGGAGTTTAAGCGTATACCCGTACGTTTTTTGTTTAATAGTTTTAAAGGGTTATTAGATATCTTTTTTGTGATGTCTGCCAAACTCATTTTTTCTTGATGAAAAAGTTTGTTAAGTACAAGCGGTAAAAATAAATCTATGCCAGATATACCAATTTTGGCATTATTAAATTCAGCTCTTTTTTCATCAAGTAAACAAGGTGTGTGCTGTGACGTTATTACATCAACAACCCCATCTTTCAAACCTTGAATTAGTGCTTTTTGGTCTTGCTCCGTTCTTAATGGTGGGTATATTTTTAAATTAGTGTCATAACCGTCAAGGTCAGCCTCTGTAAAATATAAATGATTAGGTGTGACAGCGGCTGTAATATTTAGCCCCTTTTCTTTAGCTTGTTTGATGAGTTCAACAGATCCGGCTGAGCTAATTAAAAAGTGAAGGCGTCCACCATATTGTTCTGCAAGTTTAATGTCCCTTGCAATCCTAATCTCTTCAGATGCGACAGGCATTCCTTTTAGTCCTAATATTGTAGAGTAATGCCCTTCGTTCATATCGCCATCAATATCTAGGTCAGAATCTGAAGGTGCGATAAAGATAGCGGCGTTAAGCATAGAGCTATATTTAAGTGCATTTCTCATAAAAGCTGAGTTTATGCACGAGTTACCATCTGTAAAAGCAGCGGCTCCTGCCAAAGCCAGTAAACCTAGCTCTGCTAATTGTTTGCCATTATTTTCTTTTGTTAGAGAAGTGACTGCAAGTACTGTAGCTGCGCATTCTTTTTTTGCTTTATTAATATAAGCTTCAAGAAGTTCTGGGCTATCTATGCTTTGATTGCCGTAGGCTGCTAGTGCAACTGTGGTAATGCCGCTTGTAACTGCTGCATTGCCAACAGATTCAAAGCCTTCTCTTACATTATCTTTGGGTTCGCCTGTATATGCCCAACTATCTATTATTTCTGGTATTACAACACAGCCAGAGATATCTATTACATCCAAATTATCATCTTCGTCAGGTAGGTAACCAATGCCTGCAACTTTGCCATTAACTATTAGCAAGTTAACTGTGTCTAATTTTCCTGTTTTAGTATCAACTACCTTGCCATTAATTAAAGCAAAACTTTTCATTTACAACCCCTTATTATTAGTAGATATAGTATTGCCATTCTAATAGCTACTCCGTTTTTGACTTGATCTAATATTACATTATGTGGCCCGTCAGCTACATCTGTATCTATTTCAATTCCTCTGTTCATAGGGCCTGGGTGCATAATAACGATATCTTTTTTTGCCTTTTCTAGTCTTTTGCTTGTAAGCCCGAACAAGCTTCGATACTCTCGGATAGAGGGGAAATATCCAATCTCTTGTCGTTCGTATTGTACTCTTAGCACATTTATAAAGTCTAATTCGGGTATGATACTATCAATGTCATAAATTAGCTTTGCCCCTGTCTTTTCGATATAAGGAGGTATTAGGGTTTTAGGTCCGCAAACATAAACCTCAGCACCAAGCTTTGTTAGTCCCCAAATATTTGAGCGTGCAACTCTTGAGTGAGCTATATCTCCTAGTATTAAAACTTTTTTTCCTTTTAGGTTAGAGCATGTTTCAGTCATTGTGAAAATATCAAGCAATGCTTGGGTAGGGTGTTCATTGTAGCCATCCCCAGCGTTTATTACAGGGATATCTAGGTGTTTTGCGATAAAATGAGGTGCTCCACCATTTTTATGCCTGATAATAATGCCATCAGCTCCTAATGCTCTTAAGTTTTTTACTGTGTCATACAGCGATTCACCTTTCTTAAAGGCACTAGTCTGAACATTGAGGTTGAGTGCGCTGGCACCCATAAGTTTGATTGCCATTTCAAAAGAACTACGGGTTCTGGTGGATGGTTCACAAAATAAATTGACAAAAGTTTTACCTCTTAATGTTAATACTTGTTTATTTTCTCTGGTAAGTACTTCTTTTAGCGATTTAGCTTGATCAATTATTAAATGAAGACTTTCTTTCGAAAGTTTACGTAGTCCTAGTAGATCTTTTTGTTCATATGTCATTAAAAACAGAATTATAGATTAAAACATTGTATGTTTCAACAGCGAAGATTAGTTTTTTTTTAAAAAAAACCGATTTAGTTGTTATTTTTAGTTAGTTATATTGCAGTAAAATTTGCATTGATTATCATTTTAAGTATGACCTATATAACAACAAAAAAATATATATATGATGTTTTAAGGTCTTTATAAAAATTCAAATAAATAGATATAATAAATTCCAATAGAAAAGGGAGGCTATGTTTGATAGGAAACAGATTTAATGGTCAAGATGCTTTAGTGGATTCCAAAATAAAAATGTTAGAAGCTAATGGCTATCTATTGGATGCAGACTCTGAGGGCGACTATATTAAAATATCCCCAAACAATGAAAAGTATACTGTTTCAAAAATAGAGATAGACTATAATCCAATAGAGTGGATTCAAAAAAAAATAGACTATCATTTGGTAATAATAGAAAGTTTATGATATCTATAAAAATAGATAATTAATATTAATGATAAAATTTGGCAAGATAATACGTAAAGAAAGAATTAGAAAAAGGTACACTCAGCAACAATTGGCTGATTTAGTTGGTTGTGGCGTTTCTCATATAACAAGAATTGAAACAGGGGCTGTTTACCCATCTGTAAAGCTTTTAGAACAAATCTTCAATAAATTAAACATAAAGGCATATCAGGGTTATCCAGTGTTCAGTAATAGAAAAAAAGAAAATGTTATGTTAAAAATATTTTCTGAGTTACAGAACTTAAACTTTGAAAATATGGAGTTAATACTAAAAATACTTCGGATAATAGGCGATAAAAAAAGTGTTGTTCTAAAAAAAAACGATTAATTTAATATATTTATAACTTCTTTTCGGATATTTTTTTGATCAACTATGGGGCCTTGCAAAAAGCCATCTACCTGTTTGTCAGCTAAAGTCTTTTTTGCATAATTCAAGTCGTTACTTATTGTTAATACTTTAATGTTAGAATAGTTGGCTCTCAAAGAATCAATAAATTTGGAGCTATTCATTCCAGGTATATCAAAATCAAAAATTACTAAGTCAACTTTCGTTGTTTCTTGTAAAGTAGTCATGCCAATATCTTTAGTTTGAGCATAAAGTACATTGTATTCACTAAGTATGATTTGCATAACCATAGCAGTTTTATAGTTTTCATCAATTAAAAGTATTTGTTTGTTCATTATTATTACCTCAAAAAATAAAATTTATTGCTATTTATTTATCGTATATAAAGCAAAAAAGTTGCAAATAAAAAAAAGCCTATAAATATGAATAAAACAAATGGTTAAAAATGAACTATTATTAATATATGAGAAAAGTAGTTGCTGTTTATAGTGATACACAAATTGAAAAAATGTTTGATGATGTCGAACATAGCCCATATATTATTTTTGCTCCACCAAGAAGTTGCTCAACAATGATAGCCCAGGTATTAACTGGAAATACAGGGATACAAGATCAGCATGTGCATGAGCCTTGTGATAAATACGCACATAAAGGATTTTCTAAGCTTTCTATTGTTACTAGTATTGGTGATAAACTAATAGGCTCTAAACCAGCCCTTATAAAAGAAATGACATTTCAGGTAGGCACAGGAGCTCTTTTTAAAAAGTTTGTGGCTAGGTGTAAAAAACCAATTTTTCTTATTAGGGATCCTCGTTTATGTATTGAGTCACGTATTCGTATGATTTTAGAGGGTTTGATTAGTTCAAAAGAATTTGATGGTGACAAGACTATGCTGCAAGAAGCTATAAGAATAAAAGAGTACAGTGGTTTAGACGAAATATTAGCTAGCAGATTCCCTATAAGGCATACAGGGTGGGGTGCTTTGGAAGAACAAATACAATATTGCGTCGATTCAAAGATAAAGTATATTGTTGTGGACAGCACTAGATTAAGAGCTGAGCCAGAGTTAGCTACAAGGCGGTTATGTTTGGATCTGGGTTTGGATTTTGAAGAAGATATGCTGAGTTGGGATGGCGGTAGAGATACATCAAAGGGGTTTGGTGATTTGTCAGAGCAAAGTCTCTGGTATGAAAGAGTCGCAAGCAGTACTAGAGTAGAAAGACCGACAGAAAAAATATTGGACATAAAAAGATTCCCTGAATATTTTAGAACGCATATTGAGAAGTATATTTCTTTTTATAATAAGCTAATATTAGCTTATTCCGAATAAGAAGTTTTTGTGGCTTAATAATCGAAGGAAAATTTAGTTTGCTTCTTAGTAGTCTAAATAGACAACAAGTGATTCATCAGAAAAAAGGGTTGTACTTTCATGAATAGCTTCTTCATATACTTGGGTTATTTGGGTGTTTAGTTCGCTCATGGGGTCAAGTTGGTTATTAGTGCTAAAAAGACTTGCTAATATCACAAGACATAGTCCTGTAGTTATCAAAGAAGCTTTTTTTGCAATATTAGTTTTTCGTTTCCTAAAGACATGATTTGTTACTTCTTTGTCCCATTCATTACTTGATAGTCGTGCTTCAATTTCTTTATTAAAATTCGCCATTGTAAATACACCTCCTTTTCATTTCTTTTACAATTATTTTCCTACCCCTAAAAAGCTTAGATTTTACAGTGCCTATATTTAGTCCAAGTTTTTCACTTATCTCGTTTAATGAAAGACCTGCATTGAAAAGCTCTAGCACATATTTGTATTTTTCTGGTAACTTAGTTATCTGGTCTTTTAATTCAGCAATAAGGTTTTCTTCTCTTGGTTCTGTGACTGGCTCTGATTGTAATTCATTACACGTTTTAATATATTGTGATTCTTTATTGTTGACTTTGTTTGATTCGTTTTTTGCTATTGTATAAATATAATTCTCAAGGTTTTTGATTTCAGATAATGGAGACTTGCTTAATTTTCTATAGGTTTTAATGTATGTTTCCTGTACTACATCATCTATATGATCTTTTAGTTTTGGTGAAAGAGTTCGAGAGACCGCAGCTAAAACTACTTGTTTGGTCTCTCTCACTATCAATTCGAAAGAATTCTTGTCCAATTATCTAAAAAAGCCTTTCTTTTCACGCTTTTTATCACGCTTTCCTTTTTTGCCTTTTTTATGGTTAGATTTATGTAAATTTTTCATCTTTTTTCTTTGTGCGGGTGTCAGTATTTCCTGGATTGCATTTCTGTGTCTCATTTTAGCTATTTTAAGCTGAATATGAATTGGTGACATCTCTTTTAGGATAGCCTCTATTTTAGAGTAATCTACAGGTTCATCTAAATTTAAACGCTTAATTTTGATGTGTTTTGGAGCAAGCTGCTCAGAATAGCTTAAAAACATTTTTTTATGTTCTTTATTTATTTTTTCAATTTGTGCTTCTTGTTCTTTTGAAAGATCTAATCTAGAAATAGTCCTCTCAAATTTCTTTATCATATCTTCATGCATACCTGGCTCAAAACCTCTCGCATAAGCCTGGCCAAAAAGTAGCATTGCTAATAGTACTGCTAAAACACTTTTTTTATACATATGTACAACTCCTTTCTTGTTTTGTTAGCTAATAGATATGTGCATATCTAAAAAAGTTCCCAACAAATAATGCTTGCTACTTCTTTTTAAAGAAAACAATAAAATCATGATGGATCATTAATAAACACGGTACAACAAAAAGAATTAATACAGTTGAACCTAAAAGACCATAGCCCAAAGTCATTGCCATTGGGATAATAAACTCATCAGTACCTCCCCAACCATAGATCATTGGTATTACCCCTGCTACAGTTGTGAATGTTGTTAATAATATAGGTCTTAGCCTTGTAATCGCTCCATCAACGATTGATTCTAGGAACTCTTTATTTGATTCACTCTTTTTATGGATTGAGTTGATATATGACACCATGATCAAAGAGTCATTCACAACAACGCCAGATAGTCCTACAAATCCAACAAGTGCTGGAAAACAGATCTCTTGTCCATGAAAATAAAATGCAATAATAACGCTTATTAAACTTAATGGAATAGCAGTCATTACCATGATAGGTTGTAAGAAAGAATTGAAAAGTAAAACTAATATAAAGTAAATCCCAAAAAGAGATAGTATAAATAGTTTTCCAAGGTCCTGAAAAGATTCTTTGGTTTCTTCGCCTTCACCGCCAGTTTCGAAATATACATCTGGGTACTTTTTAATTAGGCTTTTGATATGTTTGGAGAGTTTACTATTTATTGCCATTGGTGTTGTTTTAGTGCTATCAATCTCAGCTTTAATTGTTATCGAGCGCATACGATCATAGCGGTTGATATCAATTGAGCTGCCACCTTTAGCAATGGTCGCAAAGTTTTTGATACGGACTAGTTTGCCCAAATAATTGCGGACAGGTAGATTCATGAGATACTTTATGTCTTCTCTAAACTCTGGTGCGAGTTGTACCCGAAAATCAATTTCTTCATTAGCATCTCTTATTGATGAAACAATGGTTCCTTCATAAGCTGTGCGGATAGTGGCTGCAACACTAAGTGCATCAAGTCCAAGTTGAGCTAGTTTTTTATGATCTATTTCAAGTTTGATTTCGTCTTTACCTATTTTGATATCATCTTCAATATCAATTACACCATCAATATTTTGTAGATATTTTTTTAGGTCTTTATAGGCAGCCTGACGATCTTCGTTATTTTCACTCATAACTTGAATTATTATAGGTTTATCTGATGGCGGGCCCTTAGTTTGGCTATAGGCATAAACAATGTTTGTAAACTTATGTTTATAAGGTTCCATCATAGTTTTTGCATCATTAATTATATCTTCTGCATTTCGTGATCTAATACCACTTGGCTGTAGATATATATAAACAGCTGCATAATTGTTGTTTCCGCCCTTTGTTGCCCAGTAGATATCACCATCATAGCCAATACGCGACTCAACGTTTTCTAGCTCATTTGTTGGTAGTTGTTGCATCAGTTTTTCTATTGGTTTTACTAGCTCTGTCATCTTCTCAAGAGAAGTTCCTTTTTCTGCATATAGTTTAATAAAAAATGCTTCTTCTGCACCTTTAGGCATTAATGTGAATTGCATTTGAGTTATTGCAAATATTATTACGCCAATAAAAATCAAGCCACCAGAAGTTGTGGTTAGATACCTATGTTTAAGTACCTTTTTTAGCAGGCTTCTATAGTGTTTTTGCAGCTTGACTATGAGCCCTCTTTTTTTAGTTGTTGTTCTTGGTTTAGATTTGAATTCGCCTTCATAAGCTAGGTGGCTTGGTAAAATAAATATCGACTCGAAAAAAGATGCACATAAAGCCAAGATTACAGTTATGGGCAATGAATACATAAAGCGCCCCATCATTCCAGACATATACAGCAGTGGTGCAAAAGCAATTATTGTTGTGAAAATAGTGGTGCTGACAGGCTTGATAATCTCCATAACAGCATTAAGTATTGCTTCGTAGCCACGTTCTCCTTCTTCTCTGTGTCTTTGAATATTTTCGCCAACTACAATGGCGTCATCTACTAGCATCCCAATTACAATGATAAAACCACCCAAGCAAATTATGTTAAAGGTTACATCAAACTTGGGTAATAGCATAAAAGTGATAAAAAGAGAAAATGGTATACCAAAAGCTGTCCAAGCGGCTGTTCTAAAATTAAGAAAGATAAGAAGCATTCCAAAAACCAGGAACATCCCTATAATTGCGTTATTAACAACAATTTTCAAACGATTTTTAGTAAATGCGGATTCATCATTAACAACTTCATAAGAAATCCCTTTTGGCATCTGTTCTTTTAAAAGTAGATTTTTTACGCTTTGAACAGTGCGGATAATATCGGAGTTTTCATTTTTGATTATACATAGAGAGATACTGGGCTGTCCGTTGCTTCGAACTATCAGGTCTTGCTTTGTGAAATCTTTTTTTACTTTAGCTACATCTTTAACTCTCAGAACTTTTCCATCAAAATTTGCGCGGATGATAGAGTTTTCTACTTGTTTTTCATTGTTGAACTCTTCGATTGTTACAAGGGTTCTTTCATTTTCGTAAGACTCCATTGTACCGCCAGACATCCGGATATTTCTTTTTTGGATGGCATTTATTATTTCTGAAAGGGATATCTCATTATCAATTAATTTTTGAGGATTAGCCAATATTTTTACTTCACGGTCTTTATAGCCTACCAAAATCACATCACTTATGTTTTTGAGGTGATTAATTTTTCGTTCCAGTTTTTTTGTGTATGAACGGAGCTCCAACTCATTGTTGCCCTGAATAGCTACTTCCATTACAGGAAAAAGACTTACTCGAAGCTCAGTTAGCTTTGGTCTTTCAGTTACTTCTTTTGGGAGGTCTGTTACATCATCAATTGCTTTTTGAATGTCTTCTTTTACTTCTTTTGCTTCTTCAGAAGAGAGGTTCTTATTAAGCATTATTTTGAAGTTAGAGAAGTTCTCTTTACTTACAGAATATAGATCCTGAATACCTTCAATACTTTTAAGCTCATCTTCGATGGGGATCGTAACGTTAAGCTCTACATCTTCTGGCGATGCGCCAGGATAGCGTGTATTGATCAAGACTTGCATAATATCAACGTTGGGCAAGCCTTCTCTCGGGATTTTATTAAGTGCTAGTAGCCCAGAAATGATCACGAGGATAACTATCAAGTTGACCATTAATTTACGCTCTAAAAAGAACTTAACAATATTGCGCATTATTTTTCTCCTATCAATGTTTCAACTGTTTTACTAAGCTCATCATTAAGAGCTGCGCGTGCAACCCTAAGTTTTATTAAGGCGATCTGATGATTTTGGGCATTTATTTTGTTTGTTACATATTGATTTCTACAGTCACTAACATCCCTTAAAAAGGTTTTGCCTTTTTGGTAGCGACCAGTCTCTATTTCAAGCCGTTCTTTGCTTAAATTAACTATTTTATTTTTTGTTTCTGAAAGCTTAATAAAAGTTTTTTCTTTAAGAACTAAATTTTTGTGACTAATACTTAGCTGATCATCAATATGAGATAACTCTTCAATAGTTTTTAAGATGGCATGATCTAGCTCAATATCTTTGCCTTTTGTGTCTGATTTATCAAAAGACATTTGCAGTTCAACTCCAATTGTTGTATCAACTGTATTTAGCCCAGATACAGAGTCAGTGGTATGGTTTGTTTCCTTGAAGGGGGTAGCTTTGCCGAACACCGAAAGTGAAGGCAGTTTTGTTTGGTTGTTGATATTTTTATCTACCTGGTACTGTTTGATTAGCATTTCAATTATTTGAAGGGCCCTATTTGTTGTAAAAACTTCTGGTTTATTTTGTTTGCACAAATCAGCGTAAAGTTTTGGTTTGGATGGTAAATAGTTGTAGCTAGTAGCGGGGAAAAACTCTTTACCTATCTTTTTGTAAATAATTAAGCCAAGCTGGTTCCAGTTATACAAGGTTTCAGTTAAGGCGTTTTCATACATTAAAACAGCTTCTTCTGATTGTAATAGATCAGATTTTATTGCTGCATCATTTTTATATAAGCTTTTTACTTGTTCTAGTAATTTTTGAGCATTTAAGTAGCTTTCTTTTAGTGGCTCAATAGCTAGTGTCAAAGATATCCAATCATAATAAAGCATTATTTGTTCTTCAAAATATTTTTCTTCATTTTCTTTTTCAGAAAGAGTTGCTATCTTTTTTTGGATTTCCAGCCTTTTAAGAGGCATACGGCTGAGTTTGCCCATAAAATCACGAAGTAGGGGCTGTGCTATTGTGTAGGAGAGCTGGGGTCTATTATTAACTATAGAGATATCACTTGGGGAAAAGCTTGTTTGCATTGTTCCTCTAAAATCTGTTCGATTAAAGCTTATATCAATTAAGGAACCTGTTTCCTTGATTTTTTTACGGCCACCAAATTTATAGCCTTTAAGCTGTGCGTCTTTCATAAGACCAAGGCCGTTTTGGTTGGTGCGAGGCTGTTTTGTTAAATATGCGCTGCCATATAATTGTAGGTCATACAATGCCTCTATCGATTTGGTTAATCCTTCAACAGTGGCTGTATCATGAAAAATAGCCTTGTATTCAGGGTCATTCTCTTGTGCGCTTTTCAAGAAGTCATCAATAGTTAATATATTGCTAGCAATAATATTTGTAGCGTTAATCAGTAATAAAACAAACAACAATAAAAATCTTTTCATAATTAATTTTCCTTTTCTAAATAACTAGAAATCATGTTTGCCATAAACTCCCAGTGTTTTTCATAATCAAATTTTTTTTCACAAAACCAATATTGGTCCATAGTGCCTTTAATAATACTTGCTACTCCAATAGCCAGTTCTTTTGTGTCGATATTAGACCTAATTAACTTGTGCTTAATCGCAAAATCTAGGGATTTAGTAATTACTGAATGCCAGTCATTATGCGACTTTTCAATTTTTTCTCTAATTACAGAATCACGATATGCAGCCTCTCGAACTTCAGCGAAAAAGGCGGCTTTATGTTTGTTTTCTGTAAATTTTTTAATAAATATGAGTCCAATATTTTTTAAAGCGCCTGTTTTAAGTTTAGTATTTTCAAGCGTGTTTTGCCATAGTTTTTGATCTTCATCTAGGAACCTATCAATAAGCCCAATAAAAATATCTCTTTTAGACTTGAAATACCAATAAATACCACCTTTGCAAAGACCCGATTTTTTAACAATATCATCTATCGTCGTTTCATAATATCCTTTTTCAGCAAAGCAAATAAGTGCGGCATCTAATATTTCTTTAATACGAGTTTCTTTTCGGTTGTTACATTTGCAAGTCATGATTTTGCACCTCATTAGCGATTAATATAGTGGGATTTTACAAACCGACTGGTCGGTCTGTCAATTGGCCTTTTTTATTAATGAAGTTAAATGAATGTTTAAAAATAAATAAAAAAGGGTGTAAATTTAAAAGATTTCTTAGAAGACGGTCATGAAGGAGGGAGCTGATAGTTATGAAAAAGATAAAGATAATATTTTGTGTTTTTATATTAGCTGTATGTTTTCAAACCTAACCACCATTAAAAATTTTTCGATCTTTCCATCCAGTGCTTTGAAGTGGTGTGCCTTTAAGGCTTTCATGACTTTGTTCAGCACGAGGTCTTGGCTTTCTATTAATATCTTTTTTTATGAATTTTTGTTCGGCGGGTTTTTGCTTTTTATCATCTGAGTTTTGCCAATCACTGCCATATGCTTTTTTTGCTGATGTCCATTTATTACCGCTATTATTGTTATTGTTGTTTCTACTAATAGTACTTCTGTTGCCGTTGTTATTGTTATTGTTATTGTTATTGTTTCTATTACTGTTGTCTCTACTAAGGCTACGTCTGTTGTTGTTATTGTTGTTGCCTTTATTATCTCTGATATTGTTATTTCTATTTCTGTTGTGACTGTTTTGTCTTTCCCTAGGTGTTCTTTCTGGGTCAGCAGTTGCCTCAAAACCATCTATTTTTTCTACAGGTATTTCTTTTTTGAGCATGCGTTGAATATCACGCAGCTGTTTGCTTTCTTCAGGAGAAACCAAAGAAACAGCTTTGCCGTCAGCGCCAGCACGACCAGTTCTGCCAATTCTATGTACATAACTTTCTGGTACTTCTGGTATCTCATAGTTTACAACATGAGGTAAAAGGCTGATATCCAAGCCTCTTGCAGCAATATCAGTTGCAACTAAGACTTGTACCTTCCAGCCTTTAAAGTCGGCTAGGGCTTTGGTTCTTGCCCCTTGGCTTTTGTTGCCATGAATAGCAACAGCTGAGATTTTGTCTTGCATTAATTTTTTAACTAGTTTATTGGCGCCATGCTTAGTCCTAGTAAAGACCAAAACTTGGTTCCAATTACCATCTCTAATAAGTTTTGATAATAGTGCACTTTTGCCTTTACGTGATACAGGGTGTACTACCTGATCAACATTGTCAGCAGTGGTATTGCGTGTTGCAACTTCAATTAATTGAGGGTTGTTTAGCATCCTATCAGCTAATCGTTTGATGTCTTCAGAATAGGTGGCAGAAAACAAAAGGTTCTGACGTTTTTGAGGGACAAGTTTGATTATTTTTCTAATATCATTAATAAAACCCATATCCAACATTCTGTCAGCTTCATCAAGTACCAAGATTTCTATATTTGAGAGGTCTAGTGTTTTTTGTTGTGCGTGGTCCATTAAACGGCCAGGTGTTGCAACCAAAATATCCACACCATTTTTAAGTTTATTGATCTGAGGGTTGATTTTTACACCACCAAACACAGCGGTTGAGCTTAGTGTGAGCATATTGCCATAAATTTCTGTAAATTCTAGAACCTGTGCTGCAAGTTCACGAGTTGGTGTTAGTATCAAAGCTCGAGGGTTACGACCCTTCTTCGGCTTGCTGCTTAGCATTTGTAGGATAGGCAATGCAAAGGCCGCTGTTTTCCCTGTACCAGTTTGTGCGCCAGCCAGGATATCTCGCCCTTCAAGTATGACAGGGATAGACTTTGCTTGGATTGGTGTTGCGGTTTTGTAGCCTCGCGCAGTTATTGCGCTCAGCAGTTCGGGTCTGAGACCCAGGTTTTCAAATAACATTTAAATTGCTCCTGATAATGCCAGCCGCATAATAAAACGGGCCGGTCCAGGCATAAATATGATTTTTTTTTAATTTTAAGTAAAATAGCTTTTATATTAAAAATACAGCAGTTACCGACCGGATGGCATCTGAAGTGAAAAAAGACTATACAGTACTTTTGCTTGAAAGTATATAGGGTTGGGTGGGTTGTTGCATGAAGATCACTCAATAGAAACAATTTTTAAAAAAACTAAATCTCAACACCTTCAACGTCATAGACCTTAATAAGTGCCATCATCTTTGATTTTAATATTTGGTATAAGGACGTTTTGGAGCGGGAGACGCGATTCGAACGCGCGACCAATAGCTTGGAAGGCTATTGCTCTACCAACTGAGCTACTCCCGCTTTTAAGGGCTCTAATTATAAAAGCCCTCTTATCCCTTTGCAAGGGTCAAATAAAATCAATTATGTATGCGTAATTTTCAATCAGCTAAAATATTGATATTGAGACGCTCAATGAGTGTTTTATTTGTGGTTTGTTGTCACAAAAAATAAGTAGCTGTCCTAAAATAAGAAATCTATACCCATATATACCTAGTCCAAAATAAAAAGCAGAAAATCAAATAGGCTTTAATAGATGTAATTTAGTGCCAACAAATTGTTCAATTATTGCTTGATGATCAG
>Ga0233447_1000508_pt1 | contig 43390 bp, 30 predicted proteins | sample SI_124_October20_3_FD_183014 | JGI IMG/M metagenome (GOLD analysis project Ga0233447, IMG submission 183014) | Seawater microbial communities from Saanich Inlet, British Columbia, Canada - SI_124_October2016_135_MG | ecosystem: Environmental > Aquatic > Marine > Inlet | place: Canada: British...
CAGCTAAAAGATACAGTGTCAGTAACGGCATTGTCATATTTGTAAAAAGAAAATCTATCTTATATTAGAATAGAGCCTACTTGAATAAGGCCGGTTGTAAACTTCTGCGCCATCCAAATTGTTCTCCTGAAGAATATCATTTGTATATCCTTGAGAAGAAGCGGATACGTTCTCGAAAATATTTTCCTGGAATGTTGCACCAACTACTGCACTTACTGAATGGTCGCCAAAATTGTTTATATAACTTAAGGTATTCTCATTCAACCAGTTTTGGTTTAAACTATAGCCAATAGTTCCTTGACCCGAAACCCCAACACCTTCACGAGTTGACATTGGTAAGTAAGTGTCATTTTTAACGTTTGAAATATTAACGCCACCAGTTACTTTAGCAATTAGGTGAGGTGTAAGCCTTATTTCCATAAAAACATCTCCAAGAAATCCATTTCTTTGGGTTTGACGGAGAACTTCATTAACCGTGGCAAGCGGGTTGTTTATAAGTATTCCATCGTTTACATCTGTATAACCACCATCGTTTAACGGCACGAAAGAATAACCTTCTCCTTCCATAATTGGGAAAATAGGATTGAATTGAGTTGCCCCCCTGATTACAGCGCCACCGTCAACTCTTTGCTGGTTAGAAAAAATTCTGTTGGCAGTTATGTGTGTTCCTGTTTTTAACCAATCATTCATCTGACGACTAAGATTAATCCTTGCAGTAAAACGTTCGTAATCTGTATTTTTAACAATACCTTCTTGTTTAAGATAACCACCAGTTATAGCATAATTGGTTTTTTTATCTCCTCCCGTAAACGCAATATTAAATTCTTGAGTTGGTGCAGTAACAAATATCTCATCTTGCCAATTGGTAGCAAGATTAGGATTTGCTTTAATTTCTGCCAAATCTCCTTCAGAATATATTGCATTCCCTCCATCATTAATAACTGCTTCATTTTGCAACAATGCATAATTGTAGGCATCCATAACATCATATTTTTTAGTCACATTTTGCATACCATAATTTGCTGAAAACGATATTTTGTCGGTTCCAAATGTACCTGATTTAGTTGTAATAAGTACGACACCGTTAGCAGCCCTTGCACCGTAAATTGCAGTTGCAGAAGCATCTTTAAGTATCTCAATACTGGCTATATCGTTAGGATTGATATTGGATATACCACTAATATTATCAGACCCATCTTGTCCGCCTGTGTTTCCACTTCCACCGCCAGCATAAATAGGGAATCCATCAATTACATAAAGAGGTTCGTTGGCACCTTGCAACGATGTTGTACCGCGAATCCTAATTGCTGGAGCCGATCCGGGAACACCAGAAGTACTTATTACCTGGACACCTGCAGCTCTACCTGCCAATCCCTGGTCTATGGATTGCATTTTAACATTTTCGAGATCCTCTGCCTTAACAGTGGAAACTGAACCTGTTAAATCCGATTTTTTTACAACTCCGTAACCAATTGCAACGACCTCATCAATCCCGATTACATCTTCCTTGAGTGTAATTGTAAGAATAGATTGGTCGCCTATTGTTACATCTTCTGACCTCATCCCAATAAAGCTAAAAACAAGGGTTTCGGCATTGTCAGGAATATTTAAAGTAAAACTTCCATCGATGTTTGTAACTGTTCCAATAGTTGTTCCTTTAATAATAATGGAAACACCTGGTAAACTTTCTCCTAGCTCGTTTGTTACTTTTCCCTGAATTGATTTTTGACTTTGTTGCTGTTCTGAACTTGCCGGAGAGTCATTTTTCGCTTTAATAAGAATATTCCGATCAACAATTTCGTATGTTATCAATTCACCATCGAAAAGTTCATCAAGAACAGTTTCAACTTTTTCCCCTTTAAAGTCAACATCTACAATTTTATTGTCATCGAAATAATCCCGATTGTAAAAGAAGTAGAATTCCGATTGTTGTTCGATTGCATCAAAAACATCTGCAATCTGTGCGTTTTTCATCGTTAAGTTCAGCTTTGTGCTTTGCGAATAAACACTTGCCGTTGACGAAAAAACTGATAGTACAATGAGCATAATAGTTATTCTCATAATTAACCACGTTTTTTTAGCATGAGCTGAAAATTTTCTCAGCATCATTAATTTTTTTTTCATAAACTTGTAAGTTTTTAATTAATAAATTGAATTAGCTTGTTAAATAGCTAATGAAAATTTTAAAGGGGGGGATACCGCAAATATTCCCTCTTTTTTTGCATTAGCATAAACCAGTTTAGTTTTTTTGTTTCATACGCAAATTGATTGATTAATAATTTATTTTTTACTTAGTCTCACTTCTTTGTTTTCGATGTGATAATTCAATTCAGCAGTTTTTTTAATTTTCTCCAGTGCATTAATTAAATTGTTATTGTAACTAAACATACCCCGAAATCTAAATTCCCCAATGCTTTTGTCTATTAAATAAAACTTAATATCATAAATTCTTTCCAGTTCTATTATTAAGTCGTTTAGTGTTGCATCTTTAAAAATAATTTTCCCGTTTCTCCACGATGAATATATTTCCGTATCTACTTTAGTAATAATAATTTTATTCTTTTTCGAATTATATACAGCTCTTTCTCCCGGAATTAAATCTAAAGATTGTTGACTGTTTGAAAGGAAACATAGTTCGACACTTCCTTCTTCTAAAACAGTTTCAAATTTATTTGATTCTGGATAGGATTTTACATTGAATTCTGTTCCTGTAACGTTAACACTGCCTAATGGTGTAATTACTTTAAATGGCTTTTGATTATTGCCGGAAACATGAAAATATGCTTCTCCTTCAAGGTTTACTTTCCTAACATCCTTATTGAAATTGTTTGTGCAATAAGTAATTGTAGAACCTGTATTTATCCACACTTCTGTACCATCAGGAAGTACACATTTTGATACGTTTCCTTGTGGTGATGAGATTTCACAAAATTGATTTTCTTCCAGATTATTATTCGGATTCTGAGTGAAATGCCAGCTAATAGCAAACGTTATTGGAATAGCTAAAATTGCTGCAAGTTTATATAGTATGTTTCGTTTTCTGGATTTTTGAATTCGGCTTCGCAAGTCCTTATTTATTTTAGCCTGGATTTTAAATTTGTCCTCTTTAATTTCAGCGTCGGAAAATAGATTTTTACTTTTTGTCCATACATTTAATGTCTGATTATATAAAATCTGATTGGCGTCTGAGGAATCTATCCAACTTTTAAGTTTTTTATTTTCTTCGGGTGTGGTATTTTTCGTAATGGATTTACCGATTAATATTTCGATATCATTTATTGAGTCCGTCATTTGTTTTTAGCTGTAGGATTGAATTGATTTATGAGTCAATTTTTGATTTTTTATAATTCGGATAAGGCCTCCTTCAGAATTTTACACATCCTCTCCTTTTGATTCTCTATTGCCTTAAATCCAACCTCCGGGCTGGCAAATTCGCGAGGGTCTTTTCCTGAGACTCCGATTGGCCACTGTGCCTTGTCTGAAGGCAGATTCTCCATTTGAACCAATTCGGGATGCATTGCCATTAAGAGTGATGTTTCGTTCATTGCAGCATGGTCGGTCATTATGCCATATCCTTCCCCTAACTTGTCGCCCCAGCAATTGAACATTTTTATATCGTATTTCTTTTGCCACTCCACTGACTTGTTACTGACTTTACCTGTAGAGGGTCCATGTCCGTGATAGACAACAATTTTAATTCCGGCTCGCTTTAACTGGACGAGGGTTGCCTCAACCAGTGCAAAAAAGAGTGAATCTGAAATCCAGTACGCACTTCCATCCAATTGCTGCTCAGTACGACCATGTTCGGCAGCACGATAAGTATCCATTCCGTACAATTGTTTTCCATCAACTGTCTTAGAAATATCAGGTCCAAGGAAATACATGGGAAGAACAATTCCACCTACCTCATTTGCGAGCACTTTTAAGAAATATTTCGATTGTAAACCATCGGCTCCAAGCGGTAAATGTTCGCCATGCCATTCAATGGTCCCTAATGGGAGATAAGCGATAGGAGCTTCAGCAATTCTTTCGCGAAATTCTTTTGGTGTTAGTTCTTCATAAAGAACTTTATTACTATTAATTTGTCCCTGTACCATTCCACACATTATCAAAATGATTAATGCAGAAAATAAACTTCTTTTCATATTATTATGTTTGCTACTAAACTATGACGAAAAGAATTGAATTTACCCTGTAAGGAAATTAGATTTTTTTGAAATAAATATTGTAAATAAGTTAATTGATTTCTGATTACTCAGATTTTCTCGCAGCTTTTTTAAAGCAATCCCCATTTGCATTTCAACTGTTTTAACCGAAATATTCAATTTATGTGCTACCTGTTTATATTTTAATCCTTCGATACGGCAAAGGATAAATATCTCGCGGCATTTTTCAGGAAGTTGATTGATTGAAGCATTGATTTTGTTATTAATCTCTGCTTCCTGAATCAAATTCTGAAAAGGAGTTTCTTGTGTGTTTTCAATTATTTCATTAATTTGAATTGTATTCTTATGTTGTCGAATATAATCAATAGATTTATTTCTGACGGCACAGTACATATATGGTTTTATTGATTGAGTAACATTGAGTTTTTTACGCTTTATCCATAAATCAACAAAAACCTGTTGAACTAATGAACGAGCTTTATCCATATCGGCAATATAATCATAACAAAAAAAGCACAACGAAGAATAATACTTTTCAAATAACTCACTAAAAGCGGTTTCATTTCCGGTTTTTATTTTATTAAAAATATTTTGGTCGATTATTTCAGGCATTAAGTTTAATAACTTTTTGTATAAAGGTATTAATTAATTCTTGTTTAATAGATTTTATGAATTGTATAAAAGATGTACCGGGTTTATTAATTGTTAATACACAAGAACATATTATTGGCAGGTTTTTATATGTTTTTATTTGAAAATATATAATTTAATTGCAAGTATAATGTTGGCCTTCCTAATTTATCAAAGCTTTCAATTTAAAGATATTTTAAAGCCTGCGCTAATAAATTTTAATTATTGATTATATTTTACTTGTAATTTTGTATAAGTATTGATACTTATTAAAATTTTTTAAGAATTATTTGTATTTTACGAAAAAGTTTCTTTAACTTGCAATTAATTTGAATTAGGATTGATTATAAATGATTGTATTTAAAAATATAGGAGAAGGAAACCTGTCGGGTAATGAGTTGAAAAAGTACAGGCAGAAAAAGAAAATTTTACAACTTTTATATAAATGCGATTCATTGTCAGGTTCTGTTTTAAGTAAAAGACTTGGTGTGAGTCTTCCTACAGCATTGTCATTGTTAAACGATTTATCTAAATTAAATTTAGTTGAGCAAAGAGGTACCGGTGTTTCGAAAGGCGGAAGGAAACCAACCATGTTTGGATTATCGCACAATTCTATTTATGTAGTTGCATGTGAGCTTGGAAGATATAAGGGAAAGATTACGATATACAATGTACATAACCAACCTGTTACTCCAATATTGTATTTTGAAACAAGCATTGATGATGATAATCTTGTCGAAAAAATTTATACAAATACTCAAAAATTAATTAGGAAAAATAAAATTAGAAAGGAGCTTATTTTTGGTGTTGGACTTAATATGCCTGGTTTGGTAGATGAGGTAAATGGAATTAACCACACCATAAAAAACGAGGAATTTAGAAATATAAAAGAAAGATTGGAAAAAAAGTTTTCAAAACTGGTATATATAAATAATGATGCCCGCATGCAGGCATATGGCGAATATATTTTTGGAGGAGCCAAAGGACATCCAAATGCCATAATTGTAACCTGGAGTTGGGGGATTGGATTAGGCATGATTCTGGATGGAAAGTTATACAATGGTTCAACCGGTTTTGCAGGTGAACTGTCGCATGCGAAATTTGCTGAGGATGGCGATTTGTGTATTTGTGGAAAAAGAGGTTGCCTCGAAACAATTGCCTCGGTTAATGTTTTAATGAAGAATACTAAAGATGGAATAAAAGCTGGGAAAATATCTCAACTAACCGAGAAGTTTAAAAACCGGATAGATAAATTACAACCTACAGATATAATTGCAGCAGCAAAATCGGGCGATGAATTATCAATTTCAGTTTTAAATAAGGTTGGATTAGAACTTGGGAAAGGACTCTCGTTTACTATCCAATTATTAAACCCTGATATTATTGTTTTAGGTGGTATAATTTCTGATGCAAAACAATTTGTTTTAACCCCAATCCAGCAATCGCTGAATAAGTACTGTTTAGAATTAATTAGTTCAAATACAAAAATTGTAATTTCTGAAAATTGGGAACAATCCGGTTTGTTGGGGATTGCTGCAATGTTGTACCAAAAAATATTTAGTGATATGCATAAATAACCGAACATTTATTCTCTAATTAATTATATAAATTAAAATCTATGCGAAAGATTCTATTAATTTTTACAATGTGTTTTGCGTTGCTTAGCAGCGCAAGTGCACAGCAAACAGTAACAGGAACTGTTATTGATGATGAAGGTATTGGAATTCCGGGAGTTTCAATAAGTCAAAAGGGTACCACCAATGGTACAATTACCAATTTAGATGGTGGTTATACTATGCAGGTTCCTTCTGATGCTACAATTGTTTTTTCGTTTGTTGGAATGCAGGCCGTAGAAGAAACTATTAATGGCCGTTCTACAATCGATGTTACAATGGTTGCCAGTCAAATAGGATTGGAAGAGGTTGTTGTAACAGCACTTGGTATTTCTAAAGAGAAAAAATCTTTGGGGTACGCAGTTACCGAAGTTGGTAGCGATGATATTTCTTTGGTGAAAGATCACAACCCGGCGAACTCGCTTGCAGGTAAAGTTGCAGGTGTTGTTGTAACGCAAGGAACCGGTGGCCCGGGTGGAGGTTCTCGTGTAATTATAAGGGGTAATAACTCAATTACCGGAAATAACCAACCATTAATTGTTGTTGATGGTGTGCCAATCGATGCAAGCGGCTCGAATAGTGGAGGTAGTGTTTATAACAGTACTATTTCTGGTGGTGGTATCACCGACATTAACCCCGATGACATTGAATCTATTTCTGTGTTGAAAGGACCAAATGCGGCTGCATTGTATGGTTCGAGAGCTGGTAACGGTGTTTTATTGGTTACAACCAAAAAAGGTACACGTGGAAAAGGTTTGGGAGTAACAGTAAATTCGAACATTACTTTCGATAGCCCAATGATTTTACCCGAGTACCAGAATGAGTATGGACAAGGTAGTCAGGGAAACGTTCCGGGAAATTTAACCGACCTTAAAAATTCGGCAAGTTCGTGGGGACCAAAATTAGATGGAAGCAGCCAGTTGTATTACACAGGCGAAAACAGACCGTATGTTGCGCAGCCCGATAATTTGAACAACTTTTTCGAAACTGGTGCCAAATATGTAAACTCATTTTCGTTAGATGGCGGCGGCGAAGACTATTCGGTTCGTTTTTCATATACAAATAATATGACGGAATCGATGATGCCAAATTCTGATTTAAAAAGCCACAATTTTAACCTCAGAAGTTTAATTGATTTAAGCGACAAATTGAAATTAGATGCAAAAGCAACTTATTTTACTCAATTGTTAAATAATCGTATTTCTCAAGGTTCTGAAGGTGTTTTGTCAACTATAATTGGGATGCCAAGAAATATTGACATTGAAGATCTAAAAGTGTTCCAAAATCCGGAAGAATCGTTAAATTCAATTTCATTTGGATCCTTAGGTTCAAACCCATATTGGATGTTGCAACACGACCGTAACGAAAATACTCGGGAAAGAATTCTTGGATTTGCCAAAGCAACTTACGAATTTAATGAATGGTTGTCTGCATTTGTACGTGTGGGAACAGACGTTGCTACAATTAAATCGGAAAGTGTTAATCAGCCGGGTCATCATTTTTATACCAGCGGCAGGTTAACATTTAGCAACAGCAGAACAGCTGAAACAAATGCTGATTTCTTGTTAATGTTCAAAAAAGATTTAAATGAAGATTTTAATTTGGCAGTAAATGTCGGGGGAAATCATTCGTACCGCACCTACGAAGGAATGAGTATTTATGGCGAAGATTTCAAAATTCCGACCAGAGCAACTGTTGCAAACACAGTGGTTCAAAGACCTTCGTACAGTCCAATGAGCGAAAAGATAATCAATTCGATGTACGGACAATTGTCTTTGTCATATCAGAATTTTATGTATTTAGATGTTACAGGTCGTAATGATTGGTCATCAACTTTGGGTGAAGGGAATCGGTCATATTTTTACCCCTCGGTTACCGGTGCAGTTCTGGTAAACGAATTTCTTGATCCTGAAGAAGATTTGTTTAATCTCCTAAAAGTAAGGGCAAGTTGGGCAAATGTTGGTAACGACACATCACCTTATCAATTGAATTCTTATTATAATCTTGCTTCTGATGGATATTTGGGATTAACTCAACTTTCACGCCCGAGCGTAAAATTCAACGATGAATTAAAACCAGAGAATATTGCTTCATTAGAATTTGGGTTAGAAGGTAGTTTGTTCGATAACAGAATGTTTTTTGATTTCTCATATTACAGCATAAAAACAACCGATCAGATTTACGATGTTCCGGTACCTGCTTCAACAGGTTACAGCACGTTCCGCGAAAATATTGGCGAAATGACCAATAAAGGTTTAGAACTATTGGTAGGTGGTATTCCGGTAAGAACGGATGATTTTAGTTGGGAAGTTTCAGCAAACATGTCGCAAAATAAAAATGAATTGGTTGAACTTACCGAAGAACTGGAAAGCCATGTTTTAAATACTACAAATTCCGGAAATGTTAGAATTCAGGCTACTGTTGGTGGTGGTTATGGCGATATTTACGGAACGGTTTGGAGAACTAACGATGCCGGACAAATTGTTGTTGATGCAAATGGCCGGCCACAATCCTCAACAGATAAAGAGTTGTTAGGAAATGCACAGCCCGATTGGATTGGTGGAGTAACGAATACATTAACTTACAAAAATTTTGCCCTACGTTTTTTAATTGATGCACGAATTGGTGGAGAAATTTATTCTCAAACCAATGCAAGTTTAGTTGGTAGTGGAGCTACTTTTGAATCTCTCGAATTCAGAGATGACGGAATTATTGTTGATGGAGTTGTGCTTCAATCAGACGACACTTATAGCGCAAATACTACAAAAATTAGTGCCCAGGATTACTGGGGAGCCGTTTCAGGAATTGCTTCTGAAAATATTTATAAGCAAACCAACGTCAGGTTGCGCGAATTTGTTCTTTCATATAAAGTGCCAAATTCAATATTGGGAAATACCTTTATTAAGGGCGCGAATGTTGGACTTGTTGGAAGGAATTTATTTTTCCTTTATAAGGAAATAGATCATGTAGATCCGGAAGCGAGTTTGGGAACAGGTAATTCAGGTCAGGGTATTTTATCGAATAACCTACCCACTGCCAGAAGCGTTGGTTTTAATGTGAATATTAAATTTTAAATCTTACGAAAATGAAAAATATATATAAAATATTCATAGTACTGGGAATGGTTTTGTTTTTAACAAACTGTACCGAAAACTTTAATGAAATTAATACGAAACCTGACTCTTTTACTCAGGATGAAGTTAGTGCAAAATATTTCTTAACAAGTCCACAATTTAATTTGTACGCACCAAGCCGCTACCCTTATTGGAGAGCACATTTAATACATGTTGATCGTTATTCAGGGCAAGTATGTTTTGGAATGAATCAAAGTTGGTGGTCTGACGAACTTGGTTACAGCTACAGCAGTGGTTATACAGATGCTGCATGGGGATGGTTAGCCGGCTACATTGGTGGTCTCGATAATTTTATGAAAATGACTGATGTTGGCGGTGAATTTGAAAATCAATATATGTATGCCATCGGCCAGATAATGCGTGGTTTATATTATCAAATGTACACCGATGTTTTTGGGATGATTCCTTATTCGGAAGCCACAAATCCAGATATTGTATTGCCGAAATTCGACGAACAAAAAGTTATTTATCAGGGATTGATTGCTGAACTCGATGCTGCAATGGCAACCATTGGAGAAGCAGTTTCTTCAGGAGCAAATGTTGACGATGTTGGAGCAAACGATCTGTACTGTGGTGGAGATATGCAAAAATGGAAAAAACTTGCAAATTCATTAAAACTGAGATTGGCAATGCGTGCTTATGGCGCACCCGGAGCCGATTTTGCGGCAGGTGCAATTTCACAGGCATTAAGCTCGCCTCTACTTGAAACATCAGCAGATAATGTTATGATGAAAAAAGACGAGGAAATTTCGCAATGGGGAAGTGCTGCTTATGGCGACGTGTGGTATAATTTTGGTGCAGGATCAGACTGGACCATGGGAAAAACATTAATAGATGTTCTCAGAAATAACAATGACCCTCGATTATCAAAATATGCAAAACCTGCAAAAGGTGGAACATATACAATGGAAAAACCTACAGAAGGTGACGAAGTTGAAAAATACGATAAGAGAGTAAATTATATTTTAAGCGTTTTAGACGATGCCGGAGTAGAATATACAACGGAATTAGACGGTGAAAACGTGGTTGTTACAATGCCAGAGAATGTTTACTATGTGGGGCAGCCAACTCGCTTAAACGGAAAGATTAAACCGTTTGTTAAATATGAGTTATTTTCTACGCCATCAGAAGAAGTTATTCAAAGGAAAAATTCAGGTACAATAAGAAGCGAATTGATATTTTCATCTGCAGAAGCATTTTTCTTGAGAGCAGAAGCTGCCGTGCGCGGTTTGGGTTCAGGAAATGCAAACGATTTGTATCAGGAAGGAATACGCCAGGCAATGAAACTCTGGGGTGTTGGAGATGGAGATATTGATACATATTTGGCTAACGAAGCTTTTGCACAACTTACCGGAACGGAAGAGGAACAAATTGAAAAAATAGCAACACAACGTTGGGTTGTTTCTTTTACCGATGGATTTGAAGCGTGGGCTGTTGTTCGCGATATGGGATATCCTTCTGAATTGGCAAATGGAGTGGAAGATATTGATATTTTCGGATTGGGGGATATTAATGGAAATTATCCGCAGAGAATGCGTTTTGGAAACGATGCAGCAAATAAAAACGGAGCTAATTATAATGCAGCTGTATCTTCTCAGGGACCCGATGTTCAGGATACCAAATTATGGTGGGCGAAATAATGCTATTGCGTTAGGTTTCATAGATAAATTTTGGTTTTAAAAATGAACCGTCGGACTTAATGTTCGACGGTTCTTTGTTTTAAATAAAAGGGCCCCTGATTTTTTATGTAAATTAGTTTATCAAAAGAATTGGGCTAAAATATTTATTAATTGATGAATGCAATATTTTGAATCTTTTCAGGGAAAAACTACTTTTAAGAAATTAATTAACTAAACTTTATTAATATGAAAAATCAAATTGTTTTCCTTTTTAGTATGATCCTGTTTTCTTGCCAGACACAACCAACAAAAACCGTTGAGAAATTTGAAGTAAACAGGGGAACAAATGTTGCACACTGGCTTTCGCAAAGTAGAGCAAGAGGCGAAGACCGCGAAAATTTTCTCGTAAAATCAGATATTGAAGCCATTGCTGAAATGGGATTCGACCATGTGCGTTTACCAATCGATGAAGAACAAATGTGGGATGAAAATGGTAATCGGTATAACGATGCTTTTCAGATTATGACAAATTGCATCGATTGGTGTGCTGAAAGTAATTTACGTGTAATTGTCGATTTGCATATTTTACGTTCACATCATTTTAATGCTGAAGAAAAGCCACTTTGGACCGATCTGGCTGAACAGGAAAAGTTTTATGATTTGTGGCGCGATCTTTCAAAAGCACTAATTAAATATCCGAATAGTTTGCTGGCGTACGAATTAATGAACGAAGCAGTTGCAGACGATCCGGAACTTTGGAATAATTTAGTTGCCAACGCATTTTCAGCTATCCGGAAAATAGAACCTGAAAGAACAATTGTAATCGGCTCTAACAAATGGCAGCAGGTTGGTACATTCGATGAATTAAAAGTGCCCGAAAATGATCCAAATATTTTACTAAGCTTTCATTTTTATGAACCTTTTTTGTTAACTCATTTTAATGCAAGTTGGACAAGTTTAAAAGGATATACCGGGCCGGTTCATTATCCGGGAACCATTTTAACTCAAACAGAATTTGACCAATTACCGGAAGAAATGAAAAGCGCAGCTCAAAATTGGATTGACCGGGAATTTGACAAACACTGGATTCTGGAGCAGTGGGAAAAGCCGTTAAGAAAAGCAAAAGAATTAAATTTGCCTTTATATTGTGGTGAATTCGGGATTATAGTTGGCCCGCCAGAAGAGGATTTTCTAAACTGGTATCAGGATATTATTGATTTGTTTGAAGAAACCGGAATTGCTTATGCCAACTGGAATTACAAAAGCGGAAGTTTTGGATTGATTGATAGCGATGGCACCCGGAAGGAAAAGTTGATTCAAATTGTTTCGGGGAAATAAGATTTATTTGATTCTTGAGCGTTCCCCAAATTTTAATACGCACATAGAGTAAATAAAAGAAAGATGTTGAAATGACTTCAGCATGACGTACTAATTAGAATTTTTTAGAACGGCACACTAAACTTGTTTCATGGTCTAAAAAACAAATCTGTCAATTTAAACAAAGAGAGAAACCTGTAACAAATTTCTCTCTTTGTTTTTTAACTGACACAAAATATTAAACATCCAACTGACTTTCAGCTTCTGCAGTTATCCGAACACCGGTTGTTCCACCTTTCGACAATTCAACATCGACCGGAGTATTTGTTTTCCAGGCACCATTTGTAAAATCGGGAACTTCAATCGAGTTAGAACGGTTTGCAACCGACCATTCGCTGAGTGGTGCAATTACACTCCACAGTGCAGCATCATAAACATCCTGATCCAACGCAATTCCATTTCTTAAACAGTCAATTAAACGCCAATCCATTAAAAAATCCATGCCGCCGTGTCCACCAACTTTTTTTGCCATATCACCAACCAGATTCACAATTTTTGGTGTGTATTGTTCTTCCAAAACTTTTAATTCATCAGCATCAAACCAACCATGTCCCTTTGCTATTTTACCTGGAAGTGGCCATTTCTGCGCAATTCCATCGGTTCCACTTACCAAATGGATTCGGGAATAAGGACGGTTGCTGGTAACATCGTGTTGAATCATTATTGATTTTCCATTAATAGTTCTTACCAGTGTTGAATTCATATTGCCCCGATAATTTTTCGTTTCAAATTCTTTGAAAAATTCATTCTCGGCTGCAAGTTCTTTTGCCTGGTTTGCCATTTGAAAATCGTTTGTTGACATTGATGTCAAATAATCCATCCTGTCTCCACGGTTAATATTCAGCACCTGGCAAACTGGTCCCAGCCCGTGAGTTGGATAAAGATTCCCATTTCTGGTTTGGTTTTCTTTTAACCTCCACATGTCGGAATAACCATTTTCCCTGAAATTTGAATTAAGTAAATTATGGTTGTACGCACCTTCAACATGCAGTACTTCGCCAAAAAATCCCTGGCGGGCCATATTTAATGTTAATAGTTCGAAAAAATCGTAACAACAATTCTCCAGCATCATACAATGCTTTTTTGTTCTTTCCGAAGTTTCAACCAATTGCCATGCCTGCTCAACTGTTACAGCCGCCGGAACTTCGGTAGCTGCATGTTTGTCGTTTTCCATGGCAAAAACAGCCATTGGGGTATGTAATTTCCAGGGCGTGCAAATATAAACCAAATCAATGTCGGGATTCTGGCACATTTCCTTCCAGATATCTTCTGTTCCACCATATTCTTTGGCTGGTTCAAATCCATGTTTTGCTAGAATTTTTTGTCCTTTGGCAATTTGCGAAACATCTTTATCGCATAATGCAACAATCTCAACTCCTTCGATATTCGACATTCTTTCGACGGCACCCGGGCCACGATTTCCAAGCCCGATAAAACCGATTCTAACTTTATCAAGTTTTGGGGCAGCGTATCCACACATATTAAATTGTTGTTGGTGCGTTTTTTCTGCTGCTTCTTTTATGCTGGCAAGTGGCATTTCGCTTTTGGTCGTTTCCGGCGAATTACATGACGTTATTCCTCCCGAAAGAACACCGGCTCCGGCAACACCGGCAATCTTGAAAAATTTTCTTCTGTTGGTTTTCATTTTATTTATTTTTGGTTTCGAAAATAATTACATAAAAAGGGAAATAGTTAAAATAGTAATTAAAAAAATAATAATCAATCCTTTTTTCTTTTTGTTGTTTAAGCTGCTATTTTTTCTCTTTTAGTTCATCAAAATATTGAATTTTGTCAATAACAATTTGTATTTTAGATTTTATTATTGTTTTCAATCTCAAAAATTAAAATTGAAAAATTCACTAAACTAAATTAATATGAAAAAATTTTTGATTTTATTAACTTTCATTTTTATCTCAGTACATGTTTTTTCACAGGAAGAAGTTACCAAAGATGGATGGAATTTTGGTGCGCTACCCACAATTACCTATGATACGGATCTTGGATTTCAGTATGGTGCTCTGGTAAATTTGTACGATTATGGAGATGGAAGCGGCTACCCAAATTACAACCACTCGTTGTATTTCGAGGTATCCCGCTTTACAAAAGGTAGCGCTAACAACAGATTTTACTACGATTCTGATCGTTTAATTAAGGGCTTGCAAACTTCGGTTGATATTAGTTATCTTACCGATCAGGCTTACGATTTTTATGGATTTAATGGTTACGACGCAGTTGTAAACCCAGGTTGGATTGACGATGAAGCCGGAGATTATTTAACCCGTATGTATTACAAATACGACCGTAAAATGTTCCGTTTTAAAGTTGATTTACAAGGAGATTTAGGAGAGAAGTTAAAATGGGCAGCCGGAATAAATCTGTTGAATTTTAAGATAGCTCCGGTTAACTTAGATAAATTAAATGATGGTAAAGAGGGTACTGATGTTCTTCCCGATGTTCCGGGATTATTCCAAAAATATCAGGATATGGGAATTGTATCGGCTGAAGAATCTGATGGTGGTTTTGTTCCAACTTTTAAGGCAGGTTTGGTTTTTGATACACGCGACAACCGCCCCAACCCAATGAAAGGAGTTTGGACCGAAGCGGTTATAGTTGCTGCTCCCGAGTTTCTTGGTGGCGAAAGTACGTTTGCAAAATTTAGTTTAACCCACCGTCAATATTTTACTTTAATTCCTAACGACCTTTCACTTGCCTACCGTTTGGCTTATCAAACAACAATTGCAGGCGATGTACCTTTTTATTATCAAAGCCAGGTAATTACATCGGTTATGAAAGGTGCCAGTTCTGAAGGTTTAGGTGGTGCAAAATCGTTGCGTGGAATTCGAAGAAATAGAATTGTAGGCGATGGAATTTTTTACGGTAATATTGAGGCCCGTTGGAAATTTGTTCGTTTTAATTTTATAAACAACAACTTTTATTTGGGATTGAATGGTTTTATGGATTTTGGAAAAGTAACCAAGAAAATAGAGTTAAATACAAATAGTGTTCCCGATTATTTCGATATCGATGCAGAAGGACTGCATCTTTCGTACGGTGCCGGTTTGAGAATTGTAATGAACCAGAATTTTATAATTGCTGTTGATTACGGAATGGCCGCCGATGAACGTGATGGAAGTTCGGGAATGTATATTGGATTGAATTATTTGTTTTAGAATCTAATAAGTTGAAAACAGAAACCCATTAGCGAAAGTTAATGGGTTTTATTTTTAGTTCAAATTTCAACGACAAAAAACCACATCTCAACGAAAAAAATCTTTTGGAATGTGATGATAAATTATATTTGATTACAAATTCAAAAAGAACAAAAAATGAAAGCAAAAAATTTATCAATAATTTTAGTAGTTACACTGTTTCTATCGGGGTGTGTGGTTTATTCTTTTTATCCGTTATATACCGAAAAAGATCTTTTCCCGAACGAAATTTTAACTGGTAACTGGGTGGATGATGAAAATACAGAATGGAATTTTAAACATGCTTTTGTTCAGGGAAAGACACCTAAAGAAATAGATAGTACTTCGTATATTTTGTATTTAAAAGATAAGGATGAAAAGGTATCTGAATTTAATATTCATATTATAAAATTGGGAGGGCATTACTTTTTAGATTTCTATTTAGAGGAATTTATTGACGATGATAATCTTGAGCTTGAAGATCTTCATATTATTCCGGTTCACACTTTTGCCAAATTAACAGTTGAAGAAAATCAATTGCAAATTAACTGGTTCGATCAGGATTGGCTCGAAGACTTAATTGAAGAGAATAAAATAAGGATTCATCACGAAAATAACGACGATTTTATTTTGCTCACTGCCAAACCAAAAGAATTGCAAAAATTTGTCACAAAATACGTAAATTCGGAGGAGGCTTTTAAAGATGGAATGGAGGCTCTTTTAACCCGAAAATAATGGTTCAGAAGTTAAGGATAATATTCGATAGACTGATAAAAGACAGGACTTTACAACACATTTTGTTTTGGTGTTTATCGTTTCTTATTCTAATGAATATTTTAAAAGTATCAGCCGAAATTAAACGGATAGATCTTATTTACACAGCCATTTTTCATATCCCAATTTTTTTAATTGTTTATTTGAATTTACAAGTACTTTTTCCATTGTTTCTCGAAAGGGGCAGATATATTTATTACGGTGCTTCAATTTTGGTTTCAACTGTAATTGGTTCGGTATTTTATATTATTCTTTTTGATAGTTGGATTGATTATATTTTTAGCGGATACTATTTTATTGCATATTATAGTTTCTGGGATATTTCGTTGTACTTTATAATTTTCATTTTTCTTACCAGTTTATTTCGGCTCGCCCGTGGCTGGTTTCGATTGCAGGAAATTGAAAAGGAAAAAACTTTTGCAGAATTAAAAGCATTAAAATCACAAATAAACCCTCATTTCTTATTCAATTCATTAAATAGTATTTATAGTTTGGCTCGAAAAAATTCGGGTGTGGTTCCCGAAAAAATAATTCAATTGAGTGGTTTGATGCGGCATATAATTTATGAATCGGATGTAGAATTAATTTCATTGGAGAAGGAGATTGAAATGATTAAAAATTATATCGAATTACAAAATCTTCGAACCATTGAAAAAGAAAAGTTTGTGTTAAATGTTTTAGGTGAAATAAAAGGAAAAAAAATTGCGCCACTTCTTTTTCTTCCTTTCGTCGAAAACAGTTTTAAACACGGATTAAAAAGTGGAGTAAAAAATGCCTTTGTAAAAATAACGATTGAAAGCACTGGGAATGTTCTAAATTTTGAAATTGAAAATAACAAAGGGATTTCAACCGAAATAAAAGATTTAAAACATTCTGGAATTGGAATTGAGAATGTGAAAAAGAGATTACAATTAATTTATCCAAATCAACATTCATTAAAAATATCGAAAACCCATTTAACTTTTAAAGTACTTTTACAAGTTCAATTAAAATGAATATAAATTGTTTGATAGTAGATGATGAACCTCTTTCGCAAGATGTAATAAAAGATTTTGTGTTGGCGTGCCCTGAATTAAATTTAGTGGGAATTTGCAAAAATGCACTTGAAGCAGGAGAGTTTATCAAAAACGAAAAAATAGATTTATTGTTTCTCGACATAAATATGCCAAAATTGTCGGGTATCGGATTTGTAAAGAGTTTGAAAAATCCACCACTTTTTATTATTGTTTCGGCGTATTCTGAATTTGCGTTAGACGGTTTTGAAATTGACGCAGTGGATTACCTTTTAAAACCTGTTTCTTTCGAACGTTTCCGAACAGCGGTTAATCGTACAATTGAACGTTTTTCAGATAATTCAGAACCCGATTTTACAGCCGGACACATTATGGTTCGGGCAAACAAAAAAAAATACCGCTTAAATTTCGATGAAATTTTATTTCTCGAGGCTCAGGGAGATTATGTGAAATTTATTACAACAGATTTTTCATTGATGGTACATGGAACCATGAAAGATTTTTTGGCTCAGTTACCTTCAAATCAATTTGAACGGGTTCACAAATCGTATGTAATTTCCATATCAAAGGTAATTTATGTTGAAGGGAATTCGGTTAAAATTGGCGAATCGAAAATCCCGGTAAGTTTAAATTACAAAGAATTATTGTTGAAAAAGCTAGGGTGATTTTTTACCATAATTTTAACACCTCTAAAAAATAAACACAAAGGCACAAAATTTAATTTGTGCCTTTGTATTTGTTTTTATAACACTTCTAGAATTTAAATCCTAAAGTAAATAATACATTGTTTTTCACGGTATTAAAAGCTGCCATTTGTGGGGCAGGGTACAAATCCGATTGAGGCGCAGGGTAAAGCAAATCAAACTCATCCATAACAGAATAACGATAAGCTAAATCAATGTAGAATCCTCCACTTCTATAACCCAAACCGGAAGAATAAACCATGAGATTGGCATCAGCATTCGGTTGTGAAACGCCAAAAGCCTGTGAATTATAAGCCGAAGGATATAATTCGTAACCAGCCCGTAAACTTATGGCTTCATTTAGCTTTAATTCTCCACCAACCCTTACATTTCCAACCGATTTATAAGCTTCAGTAATTTCTCCGTTTTCATCAACAAAATTATATCCGTCACCTCCTCTTCTTAAACTGGCACTTCCATAATCAACATATTCATAATCAATACTAATTAAACCTCTTTTTGCAATTACAAAGGCAGCACTCAAAGTAGCTTTTAAAGGTGTTTCTAAGTCGTAATCATATTCCGAAAAAGGTGAAAGTGCATCGTAGTTTTCAGTAACTCCATCATCGTAAGTAACCGACGAATACATCGAAGTTTCGAATACATCATGGAGGTTATAAAAAGTTGGAGTGTGAATAGATGCTCCAAGTCTGATTTCGTTGGTTGGTTTAAAAATAACCCCAAGTTTAACATTGTATCCTGTTCCACTTGTACGCAGGTAGCTATCGAATTGCATTTCGTTGAAATAGGGTACACTGTTGTTTAAATCCCTTTCCAACAGTTCTGTTGATTCTTTGTAATAAATATCCATTATACCAATTGACGCACCGAAATACAATTTGTGGTTGAAATTTAATCCAAGTGCCAGGGAATATTCGTCAATCGAACCTTGCCTTGAAATACTTTTTCGTTGGTTTTGCCCGTATCCGGCATCCTGTAAATCGTGCCAGTATTCATTGTTATTCTCATCGTACAAGAGAATGTCGGTATCCCAGGCTAATTGTTCGTAATAATCACTCCAGTCGTTAGCATTGGCATTGTCGGCAATGTAATCCATAAACGAACCATTAACATTGTCACCCTCAACAACCATTGTACTGTTAAAATCTTTCAGCCGGTTAAACCCAATACCTACATTTACACTGATAATTCCTGTTTCACTACGGTTTTGCGTCTGAATTGTTGAAACGTAACTGATGTTGTTGAACGCAAAATTATATTTGCTGTCACTTCTCATAGAACCTAAGTAGTTTGATTCGACCTGAGTTTGTCCGAACGTTGGTGTCAACGAAAGTTCTCCGGAACGGTACAATCCAATTCCAGCCGGGTTTATACTTACCGAAGTAAAATCACCTCCTAAAGCACCAAAAGCGTTGCCCATTCCTCCCGATCGGGCAGTTCCCTGAATTTGTAAATTTGAGTATCGTAAGGCATCAGCTAAATCCTGAGCCTCAACAAAAAATGGTATAAAAAATAATATTGCGAATAATTTTATTAATCTTTTCATGGCAAAAAAGGTTTTAATGTTTATAATATTTTTTGTGCTCATTAACTATCTTCTGCGCCCTGATGAAGATGAGCTTGAAGAGGATGACCTTGAGCTACCTGAACTACTTGAACTTCCAACGCTTGAACTTCTTGATACGGACGAACCACTACTACTGCGTGAGGTAGAACTGCTACTTCTTGTAGGAGTACTGCTTCGTACACTGCTTGATTTTGTTGACGAAGAAGGTGCCTTGTAAGTCCTTGATGAACTTCCAGTGCTGGAGCTTTTATTATAGGTTGAACTTGATCTGTAAGTTCTGTTATAACTTGAAGTAGTTTGTGGTTTTGAATAACTACTTGTTTTTGATGAACTGGAATTATTTGTAACAACTCGTGGTTTGGTGTAATTAGTTGAAGGTCGGGTATAATTGCTGCTTCTTGTTGTAGTAGTTCCTGGCCGTGTGTAACTTTGGGTGCGGGTTGTGGAATTTGTATTACTTCTAACTGTGTTGGTTGGTCTTGTTTCGTTACCTGAAGAACTGACTGTAGATCTTCTTTTTTCTGTTAATACATTGTTGTTTGTAGTAGCTGATTTTGTAGCTGAAACACTATTCCTACTTCTGGAATCTGCACTACTAACACCTGAACTTGAAGTGCTCCTGCGTGAAGAATTGTCGGTTGATGCACCATTTACTGTACCATCAGCACTTTTGTTTCGCGCCGATGAGTTTCCGGTTGCAATTGCAGTTGAAGTCCTTCTTGTTCCATCGTTACTACGCAAGACATTTGTTCCTGTTGATCTTCTTTTTCCGTATTCATAATTATCAGAATTTACATACCAACTATTATTGTTGTATCCTCCATAGTATCCTCCATAATATCCCCCGCCGTAATATGAATTATAATAAGGGTAACCCCATCCGTATGATGAATAGTATGGTCTGTTCCAGTAACTATAATATGGCGAGTATCCCCATCCCCAATTGCTGTATGGTGAATACCAACTGCCACCCCATCCCATATTCCACGAACTGTACGGAGAATACATGGATGAATATCCATAACTATAATAAGGATCATAGTGCCAACTATCCCAGTAAAAAGGATCGTAAAAATGTGGGTTGTGGAATCGCCTGATTCTGTAAGCGTAATCAAGTTCTTCGCCGTCGTAATAGTTATTAATTACATATTTTACTTCATCATCATTATAATAAACTGTTGTGTCGCTGCCATACATATCCATTTGTTCCATGTTGTACATTTGAGCATCAACATCTTCTTCAGTTCCGTCGAAAATGTAATTATTCATACTGTTCGACCCATCATCATTTTCTTCTATGTGACTGAGGATAAGTCTCTCCCCTGATTTTTCAGAAACAGGTTCTTCTGTAATTACTTCTTCCACGAAAATTGGTGGAGGGACATCGCCTGGGTTAAAGTATATGTCATCGGAATATGAGCTGGTGACATATGACCCGGTTGTACATGCACCAAATAAAAATGCAATTACCGCTAAAAATGTTAATTTTGAATTCATAACTAATCCTCCCTTTATTTAATGTCAATTATAACTACTTTATTCGTAAGCTCAAAATCAAAATTGAACTAAACAAAATCTATACCAAATGGATAAAGTTAACTAAAGAATTAATTTTATATTTAAAAAAGTAAACATAATTGGTGTTTTACTGATAAAATTCCTTTTTACTGTTTTGCTTTACCATGAATTTTTTGTTCTGATGTTTCTTAAATTATATTTATTTTGTCTGGTAGTTTATATTACCAACCCTTTAAATTTGTTACTGTTACAAATATCTCTGTCTTGAAGCGCAATAATTTTTACCTCGCTTGTTTCTGATGATGTTTTTCTAAAAATGCTGCTGGTAAGGTAAAATAAAATTAGCTATTTCCCCTGAATAAGAAACATAAACTGTGCTTATCTTTTTTTGACCATAAACAGATTTTATTTTTTCTCGACGATATAGTTTCAGGCTGCTTTTTGGTTTATTAATGTCAATAATATTTGCTTAATTTGCAAACTCAAAATTAATACGAATTAATTCAATAAAATACCAAATATTTTAAGATGGCTAAAGTTTTAACGTCACGCAGCGAAAACTACTCACAATGGTATCAGGATCTGGTTATTAAAGCAGATCTTGCAGAAAATTCTGCTGTTAGGGGAAGTATGGTAATTAAACCATACGGTTATGCAATCTGGGAGAAAATGCAAGCAGAATTAGATAGAATGTTCAAAGAAACCGGACACGAAAATGCTTATTTCCCATTGTTTATTCCTAAATCATTTTTTAGCAAAGAAGCATCTCATGTTGAAGGATTTGCTAAAGAATGCGCAGTTGTAACTCATTATCGTTTAAAAACCGATGAAGTGAATGGAGGAGTTATGGTTGACCCGGATGCAAAATTGGAAGAAGAATTAATTGTCAGGCCAACATCGGAAACCATAATTTGGAGCACGTATAAAAATTGGATTCAGTCGTACCGTGATTTGCCAATATTAATTAATCAGTGGGCAAATGTTGTACGTTGGGAAATGCGTACCCGATTGTTTCTGCGAACTGCTGAATTTTTGTGGCAGGAAGGCCACACAGCACACGCTACAAAACAAGAAGCAATTGAGGAAACTGAAAAAATTATAAATATCTATGCCGATTTTGCTGAGAATTTTATGGCAATGCCGGTAATTAAAGGATTAAAATCGGAAAGTGAACGTTTTGCAGGAGCCTTGGAAACTTATTCAATTGAAGCATTAATGCAGGATGGGAAAGCACTTCAGTCCGGAACTTCACACTTTTTAGGTCAAAATTTTGCCAAAGCTTTCGACGTGAAATTTGCATCGAAAGAAGGAAAAGAAGAATATGTTTGGGCAACTTCGTGGGGAGTTTCTACACGTTTAATGGGTGCTTTAATTATGGCTCATTCCGACGACAATGGTTTGGTTCTTCCACCAAAATTAGCTCCATTTCAAGTAGTTATAGTTCCTATTTACCGAAACGAAGAACAATTGGACGCTATTTCAGAGAAAGTAAATGAGATTATTTCAAAACTAAAAGCCAGAGGAATTTCTGTGAAATATGATAGCAGCGACAATCGTAAACCAGGTTGGAAATTTGCACAATACGAATTAAAAGGAGTGCCGGTGCGTTTGGCGATTGGACCACGCGACCTTGAAAATGGAACTGTGGAAGTAGCACGTCGCGACACGTTGGAGAAAAGTGTTAAAGAAATTGATGGTATTGATGAATACATTGAAACTCTTTTGGATAAGATTCAAAGTAATATTTATACAAAAGCATTTAATTTTAGAAAAGAAAATACATCGAAAGTAGAAACATACGACGCGTTTAAAATTGCAGTAAAAAAAGGTGGTTTTGTTTTGGCTCATTGGGATGGAACGGCTGAAACGGAAGAGAGAATTAAAAGCGATACCAAAGCGACAATTCGTTGTTTACCGTTGGAATACGAAGAAGAAGAGGGAGTTTGCATTTATTCAGGGAAACCCTCGAAAAGAAGGGTTCTTTTTGCATTAGCTTATTAGCACAAAAAAAATATATGTTTGAAAGCAACTCATTCGGGTTGCTTTTTTTTTATTCCAAATTGGTTTGTGTATTTTTAAATTTTAATTCAATTAGTAATGACAGATAAAGAAGTTAGAGCATCGTTATTAGAGGCATTTGTAATAAAATCGACTACCAAACAAAAAGTATATCAGAACACGAAAAAAACGTTTACCATCTTAAAAAAGGTGCTAAAAAAACTTGAGGAGGATTATCTTTCTATTGTGAGAGAAAAAGTACCATCCGCAGTTTTGCCCGTTTTCAAAGAACGCGGTCCGTTTGAGGTGGAATTCAAAATTGGTGGAGATTTGCTAATTTTTAGTATGCATTCGAATGTGTTTGAGTTTGATGACAAACACCCGGCTTGGAAAACTGCTTATGTTGAAGAAGATTCAATGCGTTCGTATTGTGGGACAATAAATATTTATAATTTTCTGGCCGATTCGTTTAAATACAATCGCAACAACGATTTAGGTTATTTGGTAGCACGTATTTTTGTGAACAAAGACAATCATTTTTTCGTTGAAGGAAAACGCCAGTCGGATGAAACGGTAAAAGATTTTGCAATTGATACAATTTCTCCCGGTTTAGTACGACAGATTGTTGAAACGGCTATTCAGTACAGCATTGAATTCGATTTGCTTGTTCCTCTTTACGACCAGGTAAAAGTAGCAACTGTCGATCAAATGCGGCAAAAAATCAGCCACTCGAAAATGACAACTGGCAAACGTTTAGGATTTGAATTTAACTCGGATGATGTTTGAAGGAAGTAGAAAGATTTTAGTACAAAGTAGTAAGTCAGAAAAAATTAATAATGTACTTCCGCAAATTTTTAATTGAGGGATAAAATAAATGTACACCGAAATATTTAGCCTTTTTTAGTGGTTCAACACAATAAAATTAGTGGTTCAAAATAGAAAACAATAATATGGAAAAAGTAGTTGAAAGATTTATAAAGTACGCCAAACAATACACAACCTCAGATCCGGGAAGCAAGACTTATCCAAGTACTGATCGCCAAATTACATTCATGAAAAAGTTGGTGGATGAACTGGTTGATATAGGTTTGAGTGATGTTGAAATGGACAAGTTTGGATATGTAACTGCAACCATTCCGGCAAAAGGAATTGAAACTAACCAAGTAGTTGGATTTGTTGCACACGTTGATACCAGCCCCGATTTTTCGGGTGAAAATGTCAACCCACAAATTATCGAAAATTACGATGGAACTCCGGTTCAACTTAAAAATGATGTAACAATCGATCCAAAAGAGTTTCCTGAAATTTTAAATTATGTCGGCCAATCAATTATTACTGCCGATGGAACTACTTTGCTCGGTGCCGACGATAAAGCCGGGGTAGCCGAAATTGTAACAGCTGCCGAAATTATTTTGAATTCAAAAAATATACAACACGGAAAAATAAAATTGGCTTTTACACCTGACGAAGAAGTTGGGCATGGAACTGATCATTTTGACGTGAAGAAATTTGGGGCTGATTTTGCTTATACACTAGATGGTGGAGAAATTGGGGAGTTGGAATTTGAAAATTTTAATGCTGCCGGAGCAAAAATTAAAATTCAGGGACGAAGTGTGCACCCCGGTGCATCGAAAAATAAAATGATAAATGCAATGTTGGTAGCGCATAAATTAATTGGAATGCTGCCTCCAACCGAGCGGCCTGAACATACTGAAAAGTACGAAGGTTTTTATCATCTGCTTTCTTTGAAGGGAACTGTGGAAAGTGCCGAATTACAGTATTTAATTCGCGACCACAATTTCAATAAATTCGAAGAGAAAAAGAATTTATTAAAAGAAGTCGTTCAACTTATCAATCTTGAGTTAGGCAAAAATCTGGTTGAATTGGAATTGGAAGATCAGTATTTTAATATGCGTCAAAAGATAGAACCGGTTATGCACGTAGTTGAAATTGCCAAACAGGCAATGGAAAAAGCGGGTGTTGAACCCAAAATAAAAGCGATTCGGGGTGGAACCGATGGTGCCCGACTTTCGTATGATGGATTACCTTGTCCGAATGTTTTCGCGGGTGGCCATAATTTTCATGGGCCATTTGAATTTGTACCAATTCCTTCGATGTTAAAGTCGGTGGAAGTGATTTTAAACATTGCAGAGTTGGTGGGAAAAATGAAACGACCGTGAGAAAAGTTTTCACACATACGAAAAAGATTATAAATGGGAGTTCCATCTGTTACCGAAAAAATAAACAATCATAAACAGATGAAATAAAAATGCTCGATCGATTTTTAAATAATGTAGAAGAAAAGCGACTTTTTGAATCAAATCAGAAAGTTTTGCTGGCGATTAGTGGTGGAATCGACAGCATGGTTCTTTTGCATCTTTTCGAAAAATCGGGTTTCGATTATGGAATTGCACATTGCAATTTTCAGCTTCGTGGTAATGAGTCCGATTTAGACGAAGAATTTGTTAGAAAACAAGTTTTGATTCACGGTGTTCCCGCATTTTTTGAAAAATTTGATACCGAAGAATATGCAAAATTAAGTGGTATTTCAATTGAAATGGCAGCCCGCGAATTGAGGTACGATTTTTTTGAAAAAATACGCATCGAAAATAATTTTGATTTTATTGTAACCGCACATCATCAAGACGATCTGATTGAAACTTTCTTTTTAAACTTGTCGCGAAAAACCGGAATAAAAGGATTAACGGGTATTAAGGTAAAATCTAGGAAAATTATTCGCCCACTTTTATTTGCCGATCGTGTAGAAATTGAAAATTATGCTTCTCTGAATTACATCGATTTCAGGGAAGATTCTAGTAATAACGAAGTCGTTTTTCAGCGTAACTTTTTACGCCATAAAATACTCCCGCTTTTTTCGGAACTGAATCCTGCATTCAAAAAAAATATTTTGGCAAGTATTGAAAATCTGAAAGATGCTGAAAAAGTGTATTCCGGTTTTTTAAGTTCAGAAAAAGCTGGTGTAATCGTAAAAAATAAAAACGAAACTGAGATTAAAATCCAGGCACTTATAAAATCGTCTTTCCCAAAAATATTGCTGCTCGAAATTCTTTCAGAATTCAATTTTAATGCAACTGTTGTTGACGAAATTTTCAAAAGTCTTTCCACAGAATCGGGAAAACAGTTTTTTTCTAAAACACACCGATTGGTGAAAGATAGAAATAGCCTTTTTGTTTCGACAATAAAAGAAAATGGCGATAAAATTTATTACATCGAAAAAGATGATATAGAATTATTTGAACCGCTCGATATTTCAATTGAAAAATTCCCATCCGAAAACTTTCAAATTGTAAAAGAACCTTCGGTTGCTTGTCTCGATTTAGACCAAATCGAATTTCCTTTACTTATTAGAAAATGGCAACAAGGTGATTATTTTCAGCCACTTGGAATGACCGGTTTTAAAAAAATAAGCGATTTCTTTATCGATCAAAAAATCCCTATTCACGAAAAAGAAAACACCTGGATTTTATGCAGCGGAAAAAAGATTGTCTGGATAATGGGGCATCGAATTGACAATCGGTTTAAAATCAACGATCAAACAAACAATATCCTGAAAATTGAAATAAAGTAGTGTCTTTTCGAATTTCTAATTTATCTCACTTTAAACAGAAACAGAAACAGAAACTGTGACTGGGACTGTCAACTGCGACTGCAACTGTCAACTGCAACTGTCAACTTTCTTCTACTCCCTCGAATGCAATGCTATTCGGTTCCCCTCGCTATCAATAAATAATGCCATATAACCATGCTCCGGCGAAATCTGTGTTTTTCCCTGAAGTACTTTTCCGCCTGCACCTTCAACTCTTGACAATTCGTTGGCTAAATCTCCCGAATGAGCAGTAAAATAAACCAAAACACCATCGCCCGAAGTTTTGTATCCGTCAGGGAAATAAACAAGTGATCCACCAGATCCCAATCCTTCTGGAGCGTATGGAAACCACGCCATATCTAAAGGTCCCATTTGGTTTCTATCGAGTTTTATGTCCAATACTTTTTCGTAAAAATCAATGGCTCTTTCCATGTTTTCAACCGGAATTTCGAACCAACCTACCATATTATTTTGCATAGCTAATTTGTGTTTATATAGTTAGGTAACAAAATAAAACCCCTTTTGGTTCTTAAAAATCAAAACGTCAATTTAATTTCCTTCAGTAAATCGAGAAAAGTAGTAACTAATAATTTAAAAAATCGGCACATATTTTATTGGTGTACCAAAAATCACTTGTTTCCTTTAAAAGTCGGGCTAACTCGGTTTTTAATTCAACACCATTTTTAATTTCTTCAATCGGAACTTTTGTTAATTGATTTGGGTCGTTAATATTGTCGTAACCAAATACCTCCGATACATTATTATCTTTTTGAACGACTACCAAAGTTTGCTTTCCGGTGTAAATCCCCCTCGAATTAAAATCAATGTACAAAGCCGATTTTGGTTTTTTAACGGTCGTCATTTCCGGATTTGTAATAATTTCAGAATAGTTTTTTCCCTGAACTTCTTGCGGAATTTTAGCTTCAATTCCAACCAACCCCAAAATTGTTGGCATTACATCGGGTACACTCAATATTAAATCTTCAACCCGGTGTTTTAATTTGTCACCCCATTTAATAATAAAAGGAATATTAAATGCTTCAGTTTCAGGATATGGTTTCCCTTGGTGCCCATGGCTTCCGAGCATTTCTCCGTGGTCTGATGAAAACACGATGATGGTATTTTCTGTGAGATTTAATTCATCGAGTTTGTCCAATACTTTGCCAATAAAATGGTCAACAGCACTAACATTAGCGAAATAATAGGGTGCATGTTTCCCGGCCGAAAAATCTGCATTTTTATGAGTCAAAAGATTATCAAGTTCTACTTTTCCGTTATTTGTGTATTGCGGATAAAATTCCATGTAGGTGCTTTTTTCTGTCCACGGATTATGTGGAGGATTTAGCGACCAAATCATAAAAAATGGTTTGTTTGGATCTCTTTGTCCGTGAGTATTTGAAATATAATCGACAATTTTTTCAGCTTCGATTTCCGACGAAAATCTTCTAGGCATATATAATTCTCCTTCCTTTTTGCCTTCAATTGCTATAGGATCGTTTGAAAAAGTGCGTGGATTAAAATGCTCATCTTTTAAAGTTTGGAAAAAATAATCGATTCCATGCCGATCTGGTCCGGGTGGAACATAAGTGTCGTATTTGTTTAGCAGGTGCCCGCCAGGAGGTTCGGTTGTACCTTCGTAATTTCCATTTTCATCAAAAAGTGGTTCGGTTTTTTGCCAATGGCATTTTCCAAAATACGAAATATTATAACCGGCTGCTGCAAATACATCGGTTATACAAACAGCATCGGATTTAAGCTGGGTTTCGCGGTCTGCTCTGCAATTGGTGGTAAGGCCATTATTGTCGGGGTACATTCCTGTTAGTAACATTCCACGATAGGGGCTGCACAAGGGGAAATTACTCACTGCCCGGCTAAATACAACTCCACCATTTGCCAGCTTGTCTATTGCCGGGGTTGAAACCGGATCTGGTTTTCCCTGAATATATTTTGCGTTATCGTCTTGCGACCAAAATCCGAGGCTGTAACTTCTAAATTGGTCGGGAAATATGTAAATAACATTTGGTAATTTCTCTTTAGCTTTTTGTGTTGAATCACACCCAGCTGCAATTATCACTAATAATAAGAGTGCTATTTTATACATTTTATACCATTGATTATTCATAACAAAAGTATTTAATTTGAATGGATTAATATTAGAAATAATAGAATTCAGATATAGTTTGCTACGTGAAAAACAGTTTGTTTCGCATTTGAAGGTAAATGGAGACAAAGTTAAGGGATTAACATTTTGGATGACTGCAAATCCCCAAACATGGGCATGAGACTGGGTAAATGTGCACTTGAAAAAAGGAAAAAATACCAACGAAATTGCACCCGAAGGTTTAATTCAATTTGACCATTTAAATATTATTGAATTAAAATAATTGCGTTGTTACAAAAACAAAACTGTAATACTATGCATCAAAATCTATATCAATAAACAAAAATTTTTTTACGAATTATTTTTTGCATTTTACTTTTTACAGAGGCTATTTTGTCCAGGTAATAATGAAGGAAGAAATGGTAACTATGCCAACTTTCAAGATTCTTCCGCCGGAAAAAGCTCCCGTATTTATCACAAGCAACAACTATTAGCTTGCATCGTGTTACATATATCCTAATGCTTTAAACGATGTAATTTCAACCGAAAAAACAAATCAAAAATGGAAATTTCTAATCCTCGAAAACGAGTTTATAAAACTTGGAATCCCACCCAAAATCGCTGTTTACATGTTTTTGAAGTACGAAGTTTTAGACTAATATCATTTAATTATTTCATTCAAAAAATAAATAATTTATTTTGCAATTGTCATCGAGTAAGGAAAGGAATCTGTTGAAGCCCCCCTTTTTTTATTTGGTTTTTCAGACATCGAAAAGCTAATTTTTCCACCATTCTGAATCGTCGAATGTTTGATAAAATTTTTATCATAAGTAATTCCATTGAGCTGAATTTTATCCACAAAAACATTTTCTTTTGAATTGTTTTCTGAGTGAATAACAAACTCATTTCCATTTTCCAATTGAAGCGAAATTTTGTCGAATAGGGGAGCGCCAAAAACATACTCGTCGGTTCCGGGGCAAACCGGATAAAAACCCATGGCACTAAAAACATACCACGCCGAAGTTTGTCCGTTGTCTTCGTCGCCACAATAACCATCGGGCTGCGAGGAGTACATTTTGTTTAAAACCTCCCGAACCCGTTTTTGTGCTTTCCAGGGCTGGCTTGTGTAATTATACAGATAAATCATGTGCTGAATTGGTTGGTTTCCATGAGCATAATTTCCCATTCCGGCAATTTGCATCTCACGAATTTCATGAATTACTGCCCCGTAATATGATTCATCAAAAATTGGAGGAACAACAAATATTGAATCAAGCATTCCAATAAATTGTTTATCGCCACCCATTAATTTTTTTAGTCCTTCAATATCCTGAAAAACACTCCAGGTGTAGTGCCAGCTATTTCCTTCGGTAAATGCATCTCCCCATTTATATGGGCTAAAGGGCGACTGAAATTCTCCGTTTTCATTTTTACCACGCATTAAATTTACTTCGGGATCGAAAACATTTTTATAGTTCCGTGCCCGTTTTTTGAATAGATCGATTTCCTGTTGTGGTTTATCTAATTCCTCTGCCAGTTTCCAAACGCAATAATCAGCATAAGCATATTCTAATGTTCTGGCAGTATTTTCCCTGATTCCAATATCGTATGGAACGTAACCCAATTCATTGTATTCTTTTGCTCCCAACCGACCTACAGAAGTAACATTCTGATTATAACTATTGGTATTTTTTATGATTGCTTCATATAATGTTTCAATGTCGTAATCACGAATTCCTTTTAAATATGAATCGGCAATTAGAGATGCCGAATTGGAGCCAATCATACAACTGCGGTGACCAGGGCTTGCCCATTCCGGCAACCAGCCACTTTCTTTGTAAGTGTTCACCAATCCCTTCATTATTTTTGCATTTAAATCTGGATACATCAATGTAAAAAATGGGAAAACAGCGCGGAAAGTATCCCAAAAACCATTGTCGGTAAACATGTAGCCGGGAAGAACTTCGCCATTATAAGGACTGTAATGAACGATTTCGTTGTTTTTATCAAATTCATAAAATTTCCGGGGGAATAACAGTGTGCGGTAAAGACTTGAATAGAAAGTTTTGCGTTGTTCTTCTGTTCCACCTTCCACTTTAATTTTTGCCAATTCTTTCTCCCAAATGGCTTCTCCTTCATTATGAATTTCATCAAATACCTTTTCACCAACTTCTCGTTTTAAGTTTAATTCAGCTTGTTCCAAACTAATAAATGATGAAGCTACTTTAACATTAACCTTTTCTCCCTTTTTTGTTTTGAATCCTATTACACCTCCTACATGAAAACCTTCTGCGTTTTTTGAATCTGACAATTCATTTTCTGCCCATGTTTTGGTTTCTTCAAAATCTTTGTCAAAAACGGCAACAAAATGGTTGCGAAAATTAGCAGGTACACCACCACTGTTATTCTGGCAATAACCAATTATTTTACGTTCTTCGGGAATAATTTTCACCATCGATCCACCATCAAATCCATCTATCAATAAATATGAATTATTATTTTCGGGAAAAGTAAACCGGAAAATAGCGGCTCGATCGGTTGGAGTTACTTCGGCAGTTACATCATAATCGGCTAAATAAACCTTGTAATAATGTGGCTTTGCAGTTTCTGCTTTGTGCGAAAACCACGAAGCACGTTCATCTTCATCAATCTTTAAATCGCCGGTTACGGCCATTAATGAAAAGGCTGCATAATCGTTAATCCACGGACTGGGTTGGTGAGTTTGTTTAATACCCCTAATTTTGTAGGCATCGTAAGTATACCCCCAGCCATTTCCCATTTTTCCGGTTTGGGGTGTCCAAAAATTCATTCCCCACGGACGTGCAATTGCAGGGTATGTATTCCCGTTAGACAACTTATGCTCCGAGTCGGTTCCTATTAAAGGGTTAACTAAATCGGTTAATCTCTCAGAATTATCTGATTTAATATTGTTTATTTTGGTTGTGCAGGCAGCAAAAACTAATAGGATGAAAATGACGGCTGAATATTTCATGCAATGCTATTTTGATAAAGTTGAAAATGATAAATGGATTTTATATGAATTAATCCAGTAGTAACCTTTTTTCTATTATAAGAAATGAAATATAGAAGGGAAAAACGTCACATAAATTGATGTTTTTCCCTTCTGTAATCTTCTAAAATTTAATATAGACGTTCTAAAAAAAATTACAACTCTTTAATTTTGATGTTACGGAACCAGACTGGATAACCGTGGTCTTGCAATCCAATTAAACCTTCTTTGTCAATTCCTTCCGTCCATCCCGGGAATCTTTTGAATTTGCTGTTTTGTACTCTTTCGTCCCAATCCGCAGTCCAATGAGTATAAGATACTACTTCTGTCCCATTCATTGAAACAGTTACTTCTCCATCTTTTACCTTAATTAAGCACGTGTTCCATTCTCCGGCAGGATTTATTGTTTTTGGGTCGGCGGCAATCATATCGTAAAGCGAACCTGCCAAATGACTATCTATTTTATTGTCGGTTGCATCAACATTGTCGAGTACTTGAATTTCGGGAGCCGCGTAATAAATCGGTTTTCCAGGAACTTCACGAACATAATAAAAGATTCCTGAATTCGCCATTTTACTTGCTTTCCAATCGATAGAAAATTCGAAGTTTGCGAATTTCTTTCCAGGATAAAGAATGTCTCCTCCTGCACCCTGCCCAGGTCTTTTACCTTCTCCCAAAACAACTTTCATTGCATCGTCTTCAATTACCCAGTTTGCTGGCATAGCAGTTCCGTTGCATTGGCGCCAACCATCGAAGTTTTTACCGTTAAACATTAAAGTCCAACCTGCTTTTTTCTCTGCTTTCGAAAGTTTATTTACTTTTTGTGCAAACGAAGGAAGTGCAAACAATAATGCTGCAACTAATGATAAAGTCAAAAAAATATTTCTTTTCATAATTTGAGTTTTAAGACACCTGAATTGGTGCATTTGAAAATAGTTGATTAAATTAATTTTTGTTGATAAAGATAATTATTTGAGATTGCCAAACCTAACAAATCGACAAATTTGAAATATAAATAGGGTATGTCTTTAAAGCCAAAATTTAAAAACTAAAAATTATAATTGATAAGCCTAAAATCTTTGGAGCAACTCTGACTGACTGCACCAAGATTTAAGTTGAAGGGCTTCAACAAAATATATCAAGTTATGTTTTCTTAAGAAATAATAACAGGGCCTATTAATCCTGTGCTAAGTGGTTTGTTATCTTTTATTTTGTTATTGTTTGCCCAAAGTTTTGCCATCGGATTTTCTTCCATGGTAAACGAATTGCAGTAATTCCAAAGCAATGTTGTTACCTTAATTTCCAAATTGTTTGTGCCAACGTTTTTTGTGCCTGATATATCGAAAGTTTTTTCGCCCCACCATTTAACACCAAGATTTTTACCATTTAAAGTTACCTCGGCAGTTTCTGCAACTTTTCCCAAACTAAGTGTTGTCTGACTATTTAATTCCACTGTTTTTTGGTAAACAATAGTTCCGCCAAAAGTATTTGTTCCGGTTATTTTTGATAAATCGCCTAAAACAGGAATTTCTTTTTTGAAAGATTCCCCTTCAACAGGGAAAAATTCTGCGTGCCATTTTTCATTAAGATTTATTTCTTTGGAAGGAATAGATTTTTTAATTTTTAGAATTTCACCTTGTTGCACTGAAAAGACCAGAAGTAAAGATTCTAACGGTTCCAGGTGAATAGAAATATTTTTCTTGTTTATTGAGAAAAGGGATTTTTTTCCGGTTTCGGCATTCCATCTCCACGGATACAGTTTCTCGTTTTCGAATTCTGCATCAAAAGAAATAGATTTACTACGGTTTTGATTAGAAAAGAAAAATACCGGTTTTCCCTCGTTTTCAGCCTGATATAAATACAAACGTTCATCGGGAATTGAAATTTTTACACCTGGTTTTATATTTTGTTTTGAAAGTAGTTCTTTTGTCCACTCTGTCAGTTTTTCCAAATTTCCTTTTTGTGGCGCATCAACAACAATTACATTTTTAGAAAATTGACTAAATAACACAGCCATTTTTTCTTTTACAATAAAATTTCCTTTAAATTTCATCCCCGGACTTTTCGACGGGATTTTATCAATAAAAATTATTTTACCACCTGAATTTGCATACTCCGACAATGAATCGATAAATTCAGGAAAGATTGATTCCATTCCACATATTATAACTGTTTGGTAACTCATTGGGCCATAATTAATTTGCCCATTTTCATAATCCGCCTCCGAAAATATTCTTGGGTTTAAATAATCGGAACAATAACCGTTGTGATTCATGGATTGCCATAAACTGTGTAAATACCAGGGTTCTTTCAGGAATGGATTTCGATCGAGCCCGCTTTCGCTCCATCGATCTGCGGTTGGACCAATTATTGCAACCTGGCTCACCGCCTGGCTATTTTGAAAAACAGCACTTAAACGCGCTGCATAATCCGACCATAATTTTAAGTATGGAAACCAGGGATTTTTTTCACTAAAATAGGTTCCATAACGCATCCAGCCCGGGAATCCGGCTTCGGGTGGACTGTAGTTCCAACCATGCAAAACAAGGTGGTTAATCCCGGCAACTACATTAATATCGGTTGCCTGTTTTATGTATTCAAGAGAGGCAGAAAAAACCCCGGAAGTATTTGTCATCGCCTCGCAAGAAGCGATTTTTAATCCGCGTAAATGTACAGCCGACGAAGTGTATTTATCCCAAATTGCGTAGCGAATCTGGTCGAGTTGAGTTTCTGTCCAACCACCATTAAACAACCATTGATCTCCTTCGGGAATATCTGGTATCATATTCCCATCTAATAAATCAGTGGGTACCCACGGATGACCATAGGCTTGATAACGGCTTTTTACCCCAACCTTTTGGCACCACATATGAAATGGTTTAATAAATCGGTCCATAAAAAGCTCAGAAAGTGTGGAATAGTAGTCGTACCTTGCTCGTAATAAGGTGTCGGAAAAATCACCTTCAGCATTTAAATTGTTATTAAGGATTAAGGGTAGAAATTCCCAAATGTCGTAAGCGTTCCTGTTTTTAAATTCCTCACGGAAATCGCTGGTCCAGTTGGCACCGCTTAATTCTATACTATCGCAAAACATCGAACGAATACTGCTTCCAAGGTTGTCGCCAAGAAATGGTTTTAACCCGTCGGAAGTCCGGTTTAAATACTTCTCAACTGCTTTTTTATTAAAATGATCAAGAACAGGGCCGTCTCCACCTGGTGCACCGTGCATTACATCGCGGAATTTGTTGCGCCAACTAATTACTGAAATTTCAAATTCACCTGAAGGAATGGAAACAGTTCCATTTTGAATTTCATTAGTAATTGCTTTAACTTCATTAAAATTTTTTATTGGAACTGGAATAAGTTGTGCATGAGTAATAACTGCTCCTTCATTTAAATTTTTATTATTGAAACTATAAATCGTTGGTCCGTTAATTTTTTCTGTATAAATATCGTGTCCCTGAATTGTTTCCGAATCATCTAAAAATTTCCCTCCAAAAGGCCAGCCGGTCCCGATTATCAAATCCGAAATCATTCCAAGTTCTTTTCCTTTGTTAATGGCAGTATTAAGAATTTCAATCCATTCGTTGCTGAGCCATTCCAGTTCTTTACCTATCGGATTTTTTACAGCTGGATTTAGGGCAATTGGATTAATTTCTACTCCTCCGGCACCTGCACTTTTCATAATTTTCAACTCGCGGATTACTTCTTTTTTAGTAAGCAGATTCCCATTCCACCACCATCGGTAAAAAGGTTTTGCTTCGGCTGGTGGATTTGAAAACAGATGGAAAAGGTCCTCGTCTGTTATTTTTTGATTACAGGCGTTAATTCCCCAAAGTGTTGATGTAATTGCAATATAAGATGCTCCTGTTCCGATGATTTTTAAAAAGTCGCGCCGATTTGATCTTGATTCCATTTGAACTTCGATTTAATTTTTTCGAAAGTAAAAGATAAGAATAAAGAAATTACCAATGAGAAAAAAGTACAAAAAAAAGCCGGAAAAATTCCGGCTTTAATTATTGTGTAAAATTATTTTTGACTAACAAATGTCATCTACCCCGTCAGCTTTTTCCCTGAACCAGCAAAGTGGATGAGAAGTTGGCCTTTCAAGTGGCATACCATAAATTCTGTCGTTGGTTAACGAAGCTAAAACTCCTAATGCCCTGGAAACGCCAAACATTACGGTATAGAAGGAATATTCTTTAATTCCGTAGTGATAAAGCAATGATCCGCTGTAAGCATCAACATTTGGCCATGGATTTTTAATTTTTCCTATTGTTGATAAAATCGGTGGAACAACGCGGTACAACTGATTCACAAGATTGACCATTTTATCGTCTTTAATATATTTATTGGCAAATTCCTGCTGTGCTTCAAATCTTGGGTCGGTTTTACGTAAAACAGCATGTCCGTATCCCGGGATAACACGGCCTTGCTCAAGAGTTTGTTTAATATATGCGGCAACTTGTTCGTCGCTTGGAGCTTCTGTGTCAAGTTCTTCCATCATTTCAAACATCCAGTGCATTACATCCTGGTTGGCAAATCCGTGTAATGGACCAGCTAAACCTGTCATAGCTGCGGCATAAGAATAATATGGATTGCTAAGTGCGGAACCTACCAAATGTGCTGTGTGAGCAGAAACATTACCACCTTCATGGTCGGCATGGATTAACATGTACATTCGGAATAAACGTCTCATATCTTCTGAGTCAAACCCCATCATGTGTGCCAGGTTTCCAGCCCAGTCGAGGTGCGGATTAGCACTAATATGTTCTTCGTTATGAAAATTACGGCGATAAATATAAGCTGCAATTCGCGGTAATTTGGCAATTAGATTCATTACATCTTCGTAGGTCGAATCCCAATAATATTTTTTATTTACACCAGCACGATATGCTTTTTGAAAAATTGATTCGGTTGACATAGACACAATTGCAGCTGTAAACTGTGTCATTGGTTTCGAGTTTTTTGGTAATGCATCAATTACATCATAAACGTGTTGCGGAACGTGTGCCCTTGTTGCAAAATCTCTCGATAGGTTTTGAACATCCTCTAAAGTTGGAATTTCACCAATTAGCATTAAATAAAAAAGACCTTCTGGAAGTGGCTCGTCATCAGGAGAAAGTTTTGGGAGTTTTTCCTGTAATTCAGGAATTGAATAACCTTTAAAACGAATTCCTTCTGCAGGATCAAGTTTTGATGTGTCGGTAACCAAAAGCGGAATACCTTTCATTCCTGTTAATACTTGTCCCAGAGTTACCTGGGCAATAACTTTGTCGCCATGGTCTTTTTTAATCCGTTGAAACTCTTTTGAACATTTGCTTGCTTTTTCAAAAAATCTGTACTTAATGTATTCCATATTATAATTTTTTATTTAATTTTTTTTATTGTCTATGTTGAATATCGGTTTGCCAATATAATAAAATAATTGGTTATCGATTGAAAACCTGTTAATTAAGTTTCGCTTTAAGATTTTCGTCTAATGCTTCAAGAAAACCTTGTGTTGTTAGATAATTTTCCTCTTTTAATTCTTTTCCATGAATAATTAGAGCAAGGTCTTTGGTCATTTTTCCGCTCTCAACTGTTTCGATACATACTTGTTCAAGTGTGTTTGCAAAATCAATTAGTTCCTGGTGATTATCCAGTTTTCCACGAAATGCTAAACCACGAGTCCATGCAAAAATAGATGCAATTGGGTTCGTTGATGTTGGATTTCCATTTTGGTGTTGACGGAAATGACGAGTCACTGTTCCGTGCGCAGCTTCAGCTTCCATCGTTTTCCCATCAGGTGTAACAAGAGTTGAAGTCATTAAACCAAGTGAGCCGAATCCTTGAGCAACGGTGTCACTTTGAACGTCACCATCGTAGTTTTTACAAGCCCAAACATAGCCACCTTCCCATTTCATGGCTGCTGCAACCATGTCGTCAATTAACCGGTGTTCGTAAGTAATTCCAAGTTCTTCGAATTTCTCTTTGTAATCGGCATCAAAAATTTCCTGGAAAATATCTTTAAATCTACCGTCGTATCTTTTTAGAATTGTATTTTTTGTTGACATGTACAAAGGCCATTTTTTGTCGATGGCTTGTTGCATGCACGAGTGTGCAAATCCTCGAATAGACTCGTCGGTGTTGTACATTGCCATGGCAATTCCATCGCCTTCAAAATCGTAAACATTGTGTGTTGTAGGTTCACTTCCATCTTCAGGAGTAAAACTTATTGTTAGTTTACCTTTTCCTTTTGCAAGAAAATCGGTTGCACGGTATTGGTCACCAAAAGCGTGACGACCAATACAAATTGGTTTTGTCCAGCCAGGTACCAAACGAGGTATATTATTAATTAAAATAGGTTCGCGAAAAACAGTTCCACCTAAAATGTTACGAATAGTTCCATTCGGTGATTTCCACATTTCTTTTAACCCGAATTCTTCAACGCGAGCTTCGTCTGGAGTAATGGTTGCACATTTTACACCTACTCCATATTTTTTTATGGCATTTGCCGAATCAATTGTAATTTGATCATCGGTTGCATCACGACTCTCCATTCCCAAATCGTAATATTTTAGATCGATATCTAAATATGGGAGGATTAATTTTTGTTTAATGAAATCCCATATTACTCTGGTCATTTCATCACCATCGAGTTCTACAACCGGATTTTGAACTTTAATTTTCTGCATGTTTTCTTGAATTACTAATTATTTTGTTTCTTGATTAAATTTAATGCTGAACCGTTTCTAAACCAATCTATTTGCTGCTCATTATAAGTATGGTTAACAGTAATAGTGTCTTTTGTTTTATCTGCATGAACGATTTCAATAGTTAACGGTTTGCCAGGTGCAAATTCAACTAAATCAATAAAGTTGAATGTATCATCTTCCTGAATTAAATCGTAGTCGTTTTCGTTGGCAAAAGTCAAACCAAGCATTCCCTGTTTTTTAAGGTTGGTTTCGTGAATTCGTGCAAACGATTTTACGATTACTGCCTTAACTCCCAAATGGCGTGGTTCCATTGCAGCATGTTCGCGAGATGAGCCTTCTCCATAATTCTGGTCGCCAATAACAACTGTTGGAATTCCAGCCGCTTTGTATTCTCTTTGAACTGCCGGAACTTCGTTGTATTCGCCGGTTAATTGGTTTTTAACTTTGTTCGATTCGCTATTAAATGCATTAACCGCACCAATTAACATGTTATTCGAAATATTATCTAAATGCCCGCGGAAACGCAACCATGGACCAGCCATTGAAATGTGGTCGGTTGTGCATTTTCCAAGTGCTTTAATTAGCAATTTTGCTCCGGTAATATTTTTATTATTCCAAGATTCAAATTCGTATAATAACTGTAATCTTTTTGAATCTGAATCAACAGAAATCTCAACACCTGAACCATCTTCAGCCGGTGCCTGAAATCCTGCATCTTCAACTGCAAATCCTTTTGAAGGTAATTCTTCTCCTGAAGGAGCATCTAATTTTACTTGTTCTCCGTTCGCATTTGTTAAGGTGTCGGTTATTGGGTTAAAATCCAATCGACCGGCAATTGCCAAAGCTGTAACTATTTCCGGCGAAGCTACAAAAGCGTGGGTATTTGGATTGCCATCTGCACGTTTCGAAAAGTTTCGGTTAAACGAATGTACAATAGTATTTTTCTCTTGTTTGTCAGCTCCCTCTCGTGCCCACTGTCCGATACAAGGACCACATGCATTCGCAAAAACTTTACCTCCCATTTTTTCAAATGTTCCGATAAAACCATCCCGTTCAATGGTGTAACGTACTTGTTCGGAACCTGGAGTAATTGAATATTCTGCATTTGTATTTAGTCCTTTTTCAACTGCTTGATTTGCAATTGAAGCGGCTCTGGAAATATCTTCGTACGATGAGTTTGTACAACTTCCTATTAATCCAACCGAGACTTCAAGTGGCCATCCATTTTCTTTTGCAACTTCTCCAATTTTTGAAATAGGTGTTGCACGGTCTGGCGTAAATGGTCCGTTAATGTGTGGTTCTAATTCCGATAAATTAATTTCTATTACCTGGTCATAATAAATGTCCGGGTTTTCGTAAACTTCAGGATCGGCCTCTAAATCTGCTTTTACCATATTTGCAAGTTCGGCAACTTCTTTTCTGCCAGTTGCTGCGAGGTATCTTTCAATACTTTTGTCGTAAGCAAACATACTAGTTGTTGCGCCTACTTCTGCACCCATGTTACAAATAGTTCCTTTTCCGGTGGCTGACAATGACTTTGCTCCTTCGCCAAAATATTCGACAATTGCACCGGTTCCACCTTTAACGGTTAAAATACCTGCAACTTTCAGAATAACATCTTTGGCAGCAGCCCAACCACTTAATTTCCCGGTAAGTTTTACTCCAATTAATTTTGGCATTTTAAGTTCCCATGCCATTCCTGCCATCACATCGACGGCATCAGCACCGCCAACTCCAATTGCAACCATTCCAAGCCCACCAGCATTAACGGTGTGCGAGTCGGTTCCAATCATCATCCCTCCCGGAAATGCATAGTTTTCTAAAACAACCTGATGAATAATTCCAGCACCGGGTTTCCAAAAACCAATTCCATATTTGTTCGATACAGATTCTAAAAAATCGTAAACCTCTTTGTTTGCATTTTTTGCAACACCAAGGTCGGTTTTTCCTTCAACTTGTGCCTGAATAAGGTGGTCGCAATGAACTGTTGAAGGAACTGCTGTAGCTTTTTTTCCTGAATTAATAAACTGTAATAAAGCCATTTGAGCCGTTGCATCTTGCATTGCTACCCGGTCGGGAGCAAAGTCAACATATGCATTTCCACGTTCAAATTTTTTAAGATTTTGTGATTCGAACAAATGCGAATAAAGAATTTTTTCGGCGTAAGTTAGAGGGCGTTTTAGTTCATTCTTAACTTTTTTAACCTTGGATGGTAATTCAGTATAAATTTTTTTAATCAAGTTTAAATCGAACATATGTTGTATAATTTACTTAAATGACTACTAAATGGAATTGTCATTAAATTTGATAGAATAATCGATAAATTTATAAAATCACAAAGGTAATTTTTTTTCTTGAAAAAGGATAAATATATAGATAATTGAATATGATAATGAACCAGTTGAACCTAATATAGAATGAATTTAAAAAAGACCTATTTTAAGACAATGTTTTAAAAAATCTATGTTTGCGATTTGGGTTACAAAATTTTGCAGTTTTTCTGTACAAAAAACAAATTTATTAATTTTTGGCCTATTTAAATTTTAGGAAATCTGCTATTCTTTTTAAGAACTGATTTTTCAAATAAATAATTCATTCAACGACCCAAAATAATCTTCGTCCCAACCTTCTGAAATGTTCTCATAAGCTTCGTCGGGAATGTTGCTGTGATGAAGTTCAACACTGGTGCCTTTTTTGTGCGGGTGTAAAATTATGGTTACTATAGATTCTTCTTTTTGCCCTTCAAAAAACCACTGCTGTACAATTTTTTTATTCTCCTCGAACTCTAAATTTATACCCGAAATACTGCCTTCCCAAAGAGAAAATTTCGAATCCGGAACTGTTTCCATTTCAGCATCTTCGCCGGTCCATATTTCAATTATAGTTTTGTTTGTCAGTGCGTTGTACACATCTCGGGGATTAGTGTTTATGGTATAATAACGTTTAATATTTTTCATATATATTGATTTAATTTTTCCAAATGTATGGTAAATATTGAGATTTTTACATCTGTTTTATTCATTTTTTGTTAAACAAATTGTAAATATAAAAACTGGTTGATAGAAATAATTACGTTTCAATGTGTGTTATTTCAATATATTATTAATGTAAGTTTAGCAAAAATTATGAAAGCGATAAAAAGTATAATTTTCGAATTCTTTTTTTGATTGGTAAACCATTGTTTGCACAAAAAATAATTACAGACCAGCCAGACCAAACTGAAAGTTCATCGACAATTTCGAAGGGAAATTTTCAAATCGAAAGCGGGCTCTTTTTGGGGTTTAAAAAAAATGGTACTTCATCTAAGAGGCAGTTTCTGGCACCAACAAATCTTTTACGTTTTGCTTAACAAATAGGATAGAGTTTGGGATTGTTACTCAGTTTGAGGCTAATAATAATCTTCAATATTCCATACTTCCTTTATCTTTGCAAAAACTTTTTTTATGATTCGTTTTTTTGAGAATTATTCTTTAAAAAAATACAATTCTTTTGGTGTTGATGCAATGGCAAAATTCTTTTTCGAATTTACCGAGTTGAAAGATTTGATGATTTTTTTACGATCGGACAAAAGTGACAAGGAGGAAAAACTTCTGGTTGTTGGCGATGGGAGCAATATTTTATTCCTCACCGATTTTGATGGCCAGGTAATTCACCCCAATATTCCGGGGATTGATATAGTAAGAGAAGACCGGCAAAATGTTTGGGTGGAAGTGGGAGCCGGCGAAAAATGGGACGAATTTGTGAGTTACTGTGTCGATTATCGGTTGGGTGGAATCGAGAACTTGTCGCTAATTCCAGGAACTGTTGGTGCGGCTCCTGTACAAAATATTGGTGCTTATGGCCAGGAAGTTTGTACTGTTATTGAGAAAATAAAAGGCTACGATTTGGAGAAAAAAGAAGTAATGGAATTTTCAGCCGATGAGTGCCTTTTTTCCTATCGAAGTAGTATTTTTAAACACTACTTAAAAAACCGGTTTATTATTTCTTCAGTAGTTTTTAGGCTTGATAAATTTCCTGAATTTAATTTGAAATATGGAATATTGGAGGAAAAAGTAAAAGAAAAAGGCGAAAAAAACCTTCAAAATATTAGACAGGCAGTTATTGAAATCCGGTCGGCGAAACTCCCCGATGTTAAAAATTTAGGTAATGCCGGCAGCTTTTTTAAAAACCCTGAAATTGATATTGAAATTTCTGAAAAGCTTAAAATAAAATACAATGAACTGGCTGCTTACCCGGCAAAAAATGGTACGGTAAAACTGGCAGCAGGCTGGTTAATCGAAAACGCCGGATGGAAAGGTTATCGCGAAGGTGATGCCGGGGTACACGAAAAACAAGCATTGGTTTTGGTTAATTATGGCAATGCAAGCGGTCAAGAAATTTTTGAGCTTTCAGAAAAAATTAAACAATCGGTTTTTGAAAAATTTGGAGTTGAGTTAGAAAGGGAAGTGAATTGTATTTGATTATTGTTTTTTGTCATTTCGGGAGTTCATCTGATTTTATCTTGTATAATGAGATGATAACAGGGAGATGCTAAATCCGTCAATTGTCAGATAGTATGACGTCCTAAAAAGAATTGTTTTTTTTGAACGTCACCCTGAAGCACGGAATATATGTATAATTCATAATAGAATGACATAATTTTGTTTGTAAATCAAAGTAAGGTATTTTGCCGA
>Ga0233447_1000524_pt1 | contig 42550 bp, 35 predicted proteins | sample SI_124_October20_3_FD_183014 | JGI IMG/M metagenome (GOLD analysis project Ga0233447, IMG submission 183014) | Seawater microbial communities from Saanich Inlet, British Columbia, Canada - SI_124_October2016_135_MG | ecosystem: Environmental > Aquatic > Marine > Inlet | place: Canada: British...
GATCACTCAGCCTCCCCCTCGTTAGAACCACATCGTGCTCTATTAAGGCAATGGGCTCACGATAATAATCATTCACAATGTTAAAAAAGTTTATGACAAACTTTTATGGGAGGACTATGGAATTTTTCTTAAGCTTTCAAAATAAATATAATATTTTTCTAACACTTACAGAATACAACACGGATTATCATCTTTAGATTGTGAAGATTCTTTTCTTGATGTCTTCCCTCCTCCAAAGTCAAGTACTATATCTTCAATTCCATTACTTATATCTAAAGCATCTAAAGATAAATCTTCTTCTTTATCTTCAGGTTCTTTTTCTTCTATTATTGAGGGTTTTTCAGAAGGGTCATCTTCTTTTTTTTCTATTAATCGAGAGTCTTTTTCTAACCTTTTAAATCGAGAAATTGTATTAGCAGTAAGTTCATCTGATATTTCACTGGTAAAAGTAGCATCTACAGTAACTGTTCCAAACAACAAATACCCTATATTAAATTCTTCTTGTGACAAAGAAATTAAATAACTAGCAGCTTGCTGTAGATTGACAGTTCTTATATAACCTTCATTAGTATCTATTAAAAAAGCTGTATCTTTATCTATCTGAAATAACGTAAAAGTTCTGTCATTAACTGTTATCAAAACAAAATGATGATGATTTTCATCCTCACAATCTTCGAAAACTTTCTCAAGTTCTCTTTGAACTCCTATCAAACTATCATCCAAAGGATAAGTCCAAACAACCTCAACATCCATTCCTTCTAGTTGTATATTTTCTCCTAACTCACACCCTAATAATGAAGAAGGTTTAATCACTTCATCTTTTACAGATAAATTTCTTCTAAGCTTGACCCCATTTTCAATACAAAGTCTTTGCAGGTTAGCAAAAAATTGACTAGAATCAGATTTTTTCCATTTACATATAATATCAAAAAAGCTTTTTGATATTAAATTAACAGCAGCAAAAGAACTAAAAATATCGCTTTTATAAGCATTAGGATTCATTACTTGTTCTGTTACAGTTAAATTAGCTATCTCAACTTTCTTTTCTTCTAAAAACTCATCTTTTGAAGGAGATATTCTAGACGATTCAGGAATCTCAACAGGAGATGGAGGATTACCAGATTCTAACGGTTCTTCTAAAAAATCATCACAAGAGTCAGACATTCTCCTTATTCTATCCAAATCCTCTTCGCCTTCAGGATCTTCCATGCCTGATCTTCGTGCTACATCACGTATCCTTGAAACCAAAGGTTCTTCCATCAAATGAACCCTTCCTGATGCTTTAAAACTATCATAATATTCACCTGCAGCTATTTGTACAGAGAGATCAGAATCTACAAAATTACCTACAACATCTTCTCTGGTACACCAATCAGCTATTTCTCTTATACTCTGCTTTTGTCCTTCTGTTAAAACAGCTTCATCTCTTGAAAATCTTACACGGCCCAGCACCTCAAAAACCACCGATACATCAACACCTAAAGCTTCAGCAAGATACCCAGGGTTTTCTTCTGCATTATCTAAAATCATTTCTCTTTGATCATCAGTTAAACTACCAACACTACCCGATCTATTAACACTCATTTTTATCTCCTTTTTAATAAAAAATGCTTTAAGGATTTTTCTTAATTTGCAAAAGAAGTTAGCAAATTTTTAAAAAAAAGACACTTGAAATTTTTAAGTATTAATTTAGTAAAGAAGAAGCTTCTATGTAATCATCATTATCTTTTTCTAAAGAACATTTAATTATTATTCTGCTGCCTTTACCCTGAAGATTTAAAACTTTAGCAACTTTAGCATTTTGTAAATTAGATTTATTAACACTAGAGTACATTGAAGGATTTACTCTCTCTTCTCTTGTGATTTTTCTATCCATAAGAACTGTAAAATATTTATATCCATTATCTACAGTTACTTCAGCAGCTTTTTGCATAGCATGTTCTTTAACTGTTTTTTCTGAAGAAAAAACATTACCTCTATAAGTAATAGCAAATTTATCATTTTTTAATTTTTTCTCTAAAAAAACTTCTCCTAGAATAGGTGAATTTTGAGGTTTAGAACACGCTGTAGATAATATCAAAATTAACAATATATATTTGATAATCTTACGACTTGACATACCTATCTATTCCTTCAGCAATACCTCTTGCAAGCTGATCAAGATAAGATCTTTGACGCAGTTTTGATAGTTCTTTGTTATTAGTTACAAAACCACCTTCAATTAATACAGCAGGCATTTTAGTATCTCTAATAACACAAAAATTTCCATTTTTAACACCTCTAGAACTCGCCCGAGTTCTATAGATCATTCTAGATAAAATAACATCAGCTAGTTTTTTTGAATCCTTAACACGATTTTTATTTTTACAATTACCGTGATAGAAAATTTCAATTCCATGAATATTCTTATTAGGACAAGAATTAAAATGAAAGCTTATAAACAGTTCAGCATTTGATTTATTAGCCATATAAACTCTTCTTTTCAAAGGTATAAAAGTATCTTTTGTTCTTGAAAGAACAACCCTATACCCCATTTGATCCAAATATTTTTTAGCTAAATATGCGATTTGAAGTGTTATTTGTTTTTCTTCAACTCTTGGAAATTTTAACTTAGCTCCAATGTCAAATCCGCCATGTCCTGCATCTAGCAAAATAATAGGTCTTGTGGCATTGATCATTTTTGAGGTTGGATTTGCCTTCTTTTTTTGAGTTGGAGCACAAAAAGAAACTAAAGGTAATGTAATAGCCACTAATATTAAAATTACTTTTTTTATCATTAACAACCTTTACAATTCATCTCTTGTAGTAAGCTTTCAGCTACCTGTTTATCATTAAAATGCTGTTGCTTATTTGCAAATATCTGCACTGATTCATGGCCTTTTCCAGCTATTAATATAATATCATTTTCACTAGCCATTAAAATAGCTTTAGAAATAGCCTCTTTCCTGTCCAACTCTATCATATAATTTTTTTGCGATCTAAATCCAGCAATAATATCGTTTACTATCATTTTAGGATCCTCATCTCGAATATTATCTGTAGTTACTATTGAAAAGTTGCTATATTTTTCTGCTATTTCTCCCATAATAGGTCTTTTGCTTTTATCCCTATTTCCTCCACAACCAAAAACTGTTATAAGTCTTCCTTCACATATATCTTTTAAAGTAGTTAAAACATTTTGCAAAGCATTCGGTGTATGAGCAAAATCAATAACAATATTTTTATTAGAAAAACAGATCCGATCCATTCTCCCTTTTACATTTTCAAAACTCTCAATGCTTCTCTGAATACTATCTATTTTCATGTGATTAGCAAGACCTACAGCAATAGTAGCTAAAATATTATAAACATTAAACTTACCGATCAAATTAGTAGAAAATTGATATTTTTGATTTTCATACTCTAGTATAAAATTTGTTGCTCTGGAAGTATATTCTATTGAAGTTGCCTTTAGCTCAGCTTTATTATCTATCGCAAAAGTTATCACATTAGCTTTTGTGTTTTTAACCATGCAAGAAGCATATTCATCATCGTTATTGACAATTGCTGTTTTACCTTCTTTCAAACTATTAAAAAGCTTTTGTTTTGCTAGAGCATAACTTTGCATATCATTATGATAATCCAAATGATCTAAGCTCAAATTAGTAAAAACACCAATATCAAAATCAACGTATTTCACTCTATCTTGGTCTAGTCCATGAGAAGTTACTTCCATAACGACATTCTTGATTTTGCTCATAAGAGATTCTTTTAAGAATTTATGAATAGAAATAACATCAGATGTCGTTCTAGAAGAAAAAACTTTATTATCTCCAACAATAGTCTCTATAGTTCCCGTCAAAGAGCAAGAAGCGTTATTACTATCGAATAAATGCTTTATCAGATAAGAAATAGTAGTTTTTCCATTAGTACCGGTTATTCCAATTATATTTAATTTTTCAGATGAATTCTCATAATACCTTACTGCAAGCTCAGCTTCCATCTCATTTGGATCTTCACATATTATTTGAACAACGTTATCTAAGAAGGGATTGTACATATCAGTAACAATAGCTACAGCACCTGAGGATATAGCCGTTTCAATAAAATCAGCTCCATTAAAAGCTTTACCTTTTCTAGCTATAAAAAGGCATCCCGGAAAAACTATCTTGGAATTAGAGCATATTCCTTTTATTTCTATGTCTTTTGAACCTTTTATTTTTTTAACGGGAAGATCTTTTAACAACTTTTTTAGATTCATGTTCATTCCATTTTTTATAAAGCTCTGTTAATTCTTTTACTTCCTTCATCCAATCAGCCTTAGAAGGATTACGTCTTGGATCTCCAAAAGGATACCCAAAAGGATCATCTGGTGCAACACCTAAATATTGCAATGATCGTCTGGCTATTTCCCTAAAAACAGGAGTAGCAGATACTCCTCCATGATGATTTTTACCAACACCGGGAATAAATTTTTTCTCTGGTTCATCTATAGCTATTAATAAAACAAATCTTGGATTATGAGCAGGAGCAAAACCAACAAAAAAAGATATATATTTTGTCTGAGAATATTTACCATCAATAATTTTTTCAGTAGTACCAGATTTGCCAGCTTCAGTATATCCCATTATATCCGCAGATCTAGAGCTTCCGCCAAGTTTAGTTACATATTTCATTGCATTTATCAATTTTCTGGCATTCTCTTTAGTAAGAATTCTTTTTTTCAGACCTTCATCTTTTGTATTATCTAAAATAACAATTTCTCTATCTTCTTCTTTTTTTACAATTTTTCTAATAAGAGTTGGCTTAACCTCAACCCCTTCATTAGCAATCATTGCAAAACATTTTAACATCTGAACGCTTGTAACTAAAATATTATGTCCAATAGCTAAAGAATAAGGCGTTGATACAGACCATTCTGGTCTTCCATTTGGATGAAGTTTTCCAATAGCAGGAACAAGACCTGAAGATTCAGCAGGTAATTCTATTTTAGTTTTTTCTCCTAAAGAAAACATTTCACATAAAGTATCCCTATACCACTGATCCCCTAACGCATTCATAACTCTTTGAATAATTGTACCAAGATAGATATTGGAAGATTTTTGCAAAGCCATATACATGTTTAAATAATAGTGAAGCCTACCATCTTTTAAAGGAAATGGTCTGCCAGGAAAATTACCATTACTAGTAGCTATTTTTTCATCCGGATCAAAAATAGGTTTTTTTCCTAATTTTTCCAACTCTTCGTTTGCCTTCATACAAACAGCAACAGTCAAAGGTTTAAAAATACTTCCGGGTTCAAAAGCATCTAAAGCAGCCTTTACTCTTGTTTCTTCCATAATTTTAGAATTATTAAAATACTTACTAAAATCATCTAAATCAAAAGATGGTTTTTGAGCCATCACCAAGATTTCTCCCGTTTTAGGATCCATCATTATGGCCCAGCCGCCTTTTCCATTTGCTTTTTTTATTCCTTTTTCCAACTCTTCTTCTGCAACAGCCTGCAGGTAATGATTAATGGTTAAATAAATATCAGATCCATTTTCTGGGTGTTTTAAAACTTTTCCGGTTCCCAAGTGATGCCTTAAAGATCTTACTACTAATTTTTCACCTTGTTTTCCTTGTAGATAATTATCGAAAAAAAGCTCTAACCCTCCTGTTGGAAAACTTTTAAAAGAGTAAGGATCTTTATCATTTTGTGTAGTATGCAAAACCTGTCCAAGTAAAGGACCGAAAGGATGAGATCTTTTATAATCTAAAGAAAAATATAAAGCGTTTTTAGGAATTTTTTGTTTTTTTGCAAATGCTTGCCACCATTTTTCTATATGGTCTTTCTCTTTTTTTTCCAACCAAGATATGAGTTTTCTATTTCTGCTTTTCCTATTTAAATCTTTAACAACTTTTTCTTTTACTGTTTCAGAACAAACAATGTAGTTAAAAATAGCTTCTGCTACTTCATTTTTATATTTACCAGGTATTGAATAGGGATCTACGAACAGATGATATTTTGGAACATCTGCTACAAAAGCTGGAGGCTGCATAGAGTAGCCAGGTTTTATAGAAGTATTAGAAAAAAATCTACCTCTCATAAAAGGTTCCACAACAGTATATTGATGTTGCAAAAGACCTTCTTTAGTCCATTTTTCTCCTTCTATAACTTGTATTTTATAAAATTGAATCACTAAAAAACAGAAAAGTACACTTATGAAAATAAAAATAAAAACTAAACGTTTATGATCAGATAAGTCTTTAAACTTATTATTTTTATATGACATCCCTACTTAGCACCAATAGCCAACGAAAAAATTTTTTTATTAAAATAAGGATCATTATCTTTTTCGATTTTTAAAGCAACACCTTCTGGCATTGAAAAAATATCTTTAATTAAAGGATGTTTAAGATGAGAAAATTCAGGATTACTAGCTAATCTTAAAAGATTAGAAGGATCTTCGAAAATACCTATTTCATATGAAAGTCTTTTATTTTCTTCTTTAACAATATTTGCTTCTCTAATAATTTGAGGAATTTTCATTTTTAAAGAAGTGATTTCATTTTGTTTATCGATATATGAATATAAACAGTATCCAATAAGAAAAAAACAAGCAGCTACTTTTACTATCAGTGTTTTATTCATAATTTACCAACACAAATACCTTGTTCTTTTTATCTTCATCATCTTCTAAAACCTAAAGTTTCATAGCAAAACGCATTTTAGCACTTCTTGATCTAGGATTTTTTAATATTTCTTTTCTTTGAGGTGTTATCGGTTTTTTAGTAATTAGCCTTAGTTTTTTTTCTTCTCTTGCATAGTCTCTAAATAAATTTTTAACTATTCTATCTTCCAAACTATGGAAACTAATAACTCCGATAATTCCCCCTTGTTTTAACCTTGTAACAGCTCTTTTTATTCCCTTTTCAAGCATTTCCAGTTCACTGTTTACATAAATTCTTAAAGCTTGAAAAACCAGTGTAGCCGGATGAATTCGTCCTCTTCTTTTTAATACAGGCGATATCACTTCTAAGAGTTCTTTTGTCGTTGTAATCTTTTTTTCTCTTCTTTTGCTTACTATTTGTTTAGCGACTTGTCTCCATCTAGGCTCTTCACCCATATCTTTAAAAATTTCGCCTAATTTTTTTTCAGAAAACTTATTTACCACTTCTGCTGCTGTTAATTCATTTTCACGATCCATTCTCATATCTAAAGGCCCTGTTTTCCCAAAACTAAACCCTCTATCAGGCATATCAATTTGCATCGAAGAAACGCCTACATCGAAGAAAACCCCATCTACACTTCCGATATCTTCTTCTTCTAAATATCTATCTAATCCAGCGAAATTACCTTTTTTATATCGAATCTTATTTTCATATTTTTTCAATTTTTCTTGAGCTATTTTTATCGCCTGAAAATCTTGGTCACAAGCAATATAAACTTTTATTTCTTTGTGGGATTTTAATAGAGCTTCGGCATGACCACCCAATCCTAAAGTGCCATCGAAAAAAGTATCTATTTCTAAATTTTCGAAAGCTTGTAAAAACTCTTCAACCAAAACAGGTTCATGTTTAATTATCATTGTCACTTTCTTTACTTTCTGATAATGCAGCAAATGCTTCTTCAGTTATCTCGTTTATTTCTTCTTTGCTATTAAATAGTTCAGCTAACTTATCTTCATATTTATCTTTAGGCCATATTTCAATTTTATCCATAACACCAGCAACAACAACCTCTTTTTCAATTCCTGCTGCTTTTTTTAGATGAGCTGGAAGATTCATTCTTCCGATCTTATCACAAGAAGTATGGTGTAAAGTAGAAAAAAACAGAGTGAAGAATTTTTGGAATTTAGCTATGTGTTGTTTTTCTTTAAACTTTTCCACAATTTTCTGGATATCTGAAGTTTTATAAATTGCCAAACAACCACCCAATCCAAGACCAACAACAAATTCCAATTTCCCATTTTCCACAAGACCGTATCTCATAGACTGAGGTAATACAAATCTATTCTTTTCATCTAATTTCGCTGTAGCTGATCCACTGAAAAAAAAGTTATTCATTTTAGCAACTATTCCTTTCCCACCTTTTTCCACATACTAGCACTGAAATTAAAAAGTAAGCAATATTTTTTGGAATATTTTTTTTTAAAAAAGTAATAGCGATAAAATATTCTTAACATAACTCATTTATAATAAATAAATAACAGAACTTATAAACATTAAAAGTAAATCGGTGGGAAATTGTGGAAAATTTGTTCAACAACTTCATTTTTTTTTAATTATTTCAAGAAAACAAGACTATTTTCACTTAAATGTAATTTATTAATATCAAATGATTTAAGTGAAAGTAAAAGATAATTTTTAAAATCATCAAAAGTTATGTTCACAACTGAAGTTATAAAAAAGGTTTTTTCTTTCATAAAATCTCTTTGTTGCTTCAAAATGGATAAAAGAATTATATCCTTATTAATAAGGAGTAAAGTAATAATATGACCAATGCCAAGACTATTGATTTTTTAGGTAGTGAAATCCATTCTAGATATGCAAAAGATCTAGAAGCTTTAGATTTAAGTTTAATTCAAGAATCGGAAACAGTAACTGCCAAAACACAAGTTATTTCAAATGTACCTTCATACGTTCCTGAATATGAAGCTTTATTTGGACTTCAGATAAATACTCCATTAGCTTTTTTTTCAGCCCCTCTAGATTATATATCACATGCTAAAAACTTGTTTTCTTTTCTTTTGATACCATCTTTAGGTTCTATGGAAAAACTTCAAAGAGAATCTGAAATAATCAAAGTTTTTGATAAACAAAAAGAAAATAAAAAAAAGAAAGAAGATAAAGAAGAGCAAGAAAAAAAAGAAAAAGAAAGAAAGACCTTAGTCAACTTATTAAACTGTATAAAAAAACTAAACACCGATCTAGCTCTTATTAACGCACTAAGATCTCAATATCACAAAGGTTAAATATGGAAACAATTAATTGGATGGAGATTTTAGATTGGACAGATGATCAAATAGAAGACCTTCGCTTTGTAGGATATTCATATCTGAAACAAGGAAAATATGATATAGCACAAACTTTTTTCGAAGCTATAGCAATACTTTCTAACGAAGCTTTCTACGATCTACAAACACTTGGAGCTATTTATCTGCAAAATGGTCATTACCTACAAGCATTAAATAATTTCGACAGAGCTTTAAAACAAAATCCAAATCACGCAGAAACATTGCTGAACAAAGCTAATGCTTTATTTTTACTCGGATATAAAAAACAAGGGATAACTCAAGCAAAAACTCTCATCGACCACGAAAATAAAAATATAGCAAATCAAGCTGCAGCCCTTCTTTTATCTAACAAAGCTCTTTAATTTTTTTCTTCTTAAAAAATATATAAATTTTATTGCGCAGCAAAATATTCTCATGTTAGATTAACTTAAAAACTACTCCAATAAGCTTTCTTTTATGATTGAATGTGAAATTAAAAATATTTGGCCTTATTTTTTAGAATTAATTAAGAAAAAAATATCAGCAGCTGAATTTCAAAATTGGATAGCTCCAGTTAAAGTAGCATATACGACAGAAGAAAAAATAATTCTAGAAGTACCTAATATCTTCGTTCAAGAATATATAATGGATAATTATAAAGAAGAATTATATTCTTTGTTTCCATCAGATACAATCAAACCAATCATTGAATTTACAATAACAACACCTCTAAAAGAAAAAAAAGAACCGATTCCGATTCCTAAAAAAATAACAGAAGTGCGTATCAGCAATTTAAACAAGCAATATACCTTTGAAAATTTTATAGAAGGCCCTTCAAATCAATTTGTAAAGTCAGCTGCATTAGGCGTAGCTTATCGCCCAGGAAAATCTTTCAACCCACTGTTTATTCATGGAGGAGTAGGTCTTGGAAAAACACACCTTCTTCATGGAATAGGTCATTACGTAACAAAAGAACACAAAAGATTAACAGCCCAATGTGTAACTACAGAATCGTTTATTAATGATCTTGTAAACAGCTTAAGAAATAAATCTGTCGATAAGCTAAAAAGATTTTATCGTAGTGTCGATGTATTACTTGTGGATGATATTCAATTTTTACAAAACAGACTAAATTTTGAAGAAGAGTTTTGTAATACTTTTGAAACTTTAATCAATCAAAATAAACAAATAGTAATTACAAGTGATAAACCTCCATCCCAACTAAAATTATCTGAAAGAATGGTAGCTAGAATGGAATGGGGATTAGTAGCACATATAGGAATACCAGAACTAGAAACAAGAGTTGCTATCATTCAACATAAAGCCGAACAGAAAGGCTTCTCAATATCTAACAGCGTTGCTTTTTTTATAGCAGACCATATTTACAACAATGTAAGACAACTTGAAGGAGCCATAAACAGACTCAATGCCTATTGTAGATTAATGCATACTGATATTACAGTTGAAATAGCCGAAAATGTTTTAAAAGAAATGTTTGAGATGACACCGGAACATAAAATATCAATAGAGAGTATATTAAAAAGCGTTGCAAGTGTTTTCGAAGTTAAGGTAAGCGATATAAAAGGAGAATCTAGACTAAAAAATATTGCTTTAGCAAGACAAGTAGCTATGTATCTATCTAAAGAGATTCTAAACGATTCTTTAATGAAATTGGCTTCATCTTTTGGAGGAAAAAAACACTCTACCCTTCTTCATGCTTGGAAAAAAATATCAAATGAAATCAAAAAAAATGACCTTTTAAACAGACAAATTCAAATGGTCAAAAAATACTTAAAGACATAACACGTAAATATGTTGAAAATGTTTATTTTTCACAAAAAAATCAAACTCTTTTAAAGAATCACCTCCTATTTTAAACCCTAAAAACAAAGTATCTTTAATATTTTCCAATTCACTGATATAAGCATTTTTGTTTTTTTTAAGAACAATTTTAAAAGGCATTTTTAACATTCTTGCAAACTTTCTAGCAACTTTAATATACATTTCATCATTATATTGAAGACTTGGCAGATATGATACAGTGGTTAGATTTTCACAATTTAAATTAATAAACTGCACCACCATATAACTGGCTAATAATAAAGAACCTTTAGGTAATTGATTTTTCTCAAAATTATATAATATTTTTTTTAAAAAATCCCCTCTTTCAAATACATAAGATATTTTAAAATTAAAATTTTTATTTAATATTTCTTTAGAGAACACCTTTTTAGATGAAATAATTTCTTCAAAAAAAATATTACACTCTTCTAAAGAAACTAATTGCAATAAACTAGCGCAATCAAAACAAAGTAAATTTTTAATATTCAGAAGCTTACTACCACAAAATATACAGCTAGGCGGAAATATTAAATTTAAAAGAGATCTAAGCAATTAAAAATACTCCTATAGAACTTTTTTAAACTTTAGTCACAATACTTTTAAGAAACAACAAGATTTAGATAAAAAAATACAGGTTCAAAACTAAGTGGGGTTACAGCTAAGAACCTGTAAAATCATTACGATATGTAATAATATTACATTAAATAATAATAAAAATCAAATTAACATAATTAAAATCAAATTTTTAATTATGCTGTTTGTATTAAAATACGCTTCTTTTTTTATTTAATTTCATTTTAGGTTGATGAACATCACCTTTAATAGAAATGATTAGATTTTCAGTAAATTTAAACAAAACAAACTGTTTCATTTTAACTTCTACATCAATAGATCCATCAAAATCAATATAAGACAGAGGTTCTCTTTCTACAAAAAAGAACTTAGAACGCTTTCCTTCACTAAAAGAATCTAAAAGCTGCAGAAGACAAAACTTGCCTTTAGACACAATATAATCAATATGACCGCTGACAGGAGTTAATAGTTCTAAGTCTAAACCAACTATTCTACTCAACATATCTGAAGGAATATCTAAAACAGTATGGTCTCTTTTAAAAGAGTTAATAAATTTTAAAGACCCTTTGCCTGTAAAAGATTTTTTATCACCTACTGTTCCTTCAAAATTTTTCAAAGTAAAATTACGAATAACCAAAGGCTTGATTTCACTTTGATTTTTTTCATCTTTATGTTTTAAAAGACTAGGTCTAAATTCTCTCACATTCAAAGAAGGTACTGTTAATTTCCAATCATCTAATATATTTTCAATAGTAATCTTATCAACCTGCAAGAAACCAGAAGTATCAGAAATTTTTAAATCTTCAATACTAACAATGTTCTTAGAAATAGAAATATTTGCTAATAATGTTTTCAATTGAAAAGAAGCCACTTCAAATTGTTTACCAAATAGTGTCCCTGAAAACCCAAGTCCACTTTTATTGTATACTAAAGCGCCTCTAAGCTCATAACCAGCACCTATTGCATATTCATTTAAAAGAGAATAGACCTGTTTAGGGAAAAGGCTAATAGCCCTTGTAAAATCAATTTTCACACCACCTATCATTTTTATATTATTATCATCTCCTTCAGCAAAAAAACCTACATTAAGCCCACAAAAATCTCCTTGAATACTACTAATTTTAAGACCATCTTCTTTTTTCCAGATCCAATCACAGGTAAGAGGCGTTTCAGATTGTTTTTCCACCTCATAAAAAACAGTTTTTCCAACAAGCTGATGATAAGACAAAACTAACTTGTTATAGACCCTATAAAAGTTATCTTCATGAAGATATTTGCAATCAAAAGTTAAACTTTTTTTATCATATTGAATACATATGTCCTTAAAAAGATTGTTTTTAGGAATATTCGTTTGTTTAGAACATAATTTTACAAAAGATAGATCAGATAAAAATTCTAAATCAAAATTAAACAGCCAGTCTTTATCGAAATTGACAACTTTATCTAATAATAATTGATCAGGAATATCGACAAAGTTTGTTAAAAGGTCTAAAGGACATTTTAATATGCTATCTTTAAAAAGCCATCTTTTAGAAACTTCTTCATAGCTTATATTGCCAGCTTTAAAACCTACAGAACCTAGATCAATATTAGGATTAAAAAAACTAAGATCAACACCATTAATTTTAAGTCCGTCTAATGTAGAGTAATGGAAATTAATAAAGTCCTTATTATCAAACTCAGTTTTTAAATATTTCAAATTATCAAAATACAAGTACCAGTCAGAATCAAACCTCCATGTTTTTTCCAGGTTCGGAAATTCTAAAGAAAAATGTCCATCCCCCCTAGCCTGTCCACTTAGTTTTTCAAAAAAACTGGATAAAGAAAAAGCATCTTTTAATTTATTAAAATCGAATTTTATATTTTTAACATCAGCATCAAATCTGTCTTTTTCTCTATCATAATTACCTTCTAGAGTTAAAAATAACATATCTTTTCTTTTCAAAGAAAAGCCATTTACAAGCCAATTTGCATCAGTTAAATTAACAGAAAATTTCCCTTTAAACTCATCTAAATCAAAATTATCTACTGTTATTAAATTATCTACCCTGGTTGCTTCAAAAGCCAGCTTATGATATTTTTTATCTGAAAAAGACAAATTGTCGGAATTTACTTTAAAGTTTAATTTAGAGTCTTCTTTAAAACTAGCAATACATCTTATATCACCTTCAAAAAATGAATTTTCAAAACTGTCAAAAAAGTTGTTATTCAATGATTTAGTCAAAAAACTTAGTTGTTTCATAATACTTAAATGAGAAGAAGAAATATCTAAATCAAATAATTTAACATTACCAAGATAACCGAGTCTTAAAGAAAAATCATGAATGTTATTATCAAAAAAATGAGAAAGATTGTTATCTAAAGCTACTTCAAAAAAGTCTTCTTTCAGTAAGATCTTTCCTTTTGTTCTTAATACATCACAAATCTCTCCCTGAAGCCTTATATCAAAAAATATTTCATCTTGTTTTTTTTCAAAAACAGGACAAATAAAATCATATTTTTCCTGTTTTAAAAAATATTCACCTTTAACATCACTAATCTCTAACCTTCCGAATGAGTTCCAATTAATCTTAGCAAAAGCACCTTTTAAACCACTTCCTGGAAAGATATTAAAATTTACATCTTTTAAATCAGCTTTAAGATCCCAATCACTACTGTCTTCTAAAAACTTTTTATAATAAGAAAACTGTCCTTCAACCAAACCTTCTATATTTTTAGGAATTTTATTAATCTGAAAATGCTTAAAAAAATTAGTTAAATTGAAAACAGAAGAAGAAAAATGATCACAATATATACTTAAAGCTGCAGAATTTTCATCAGCAATGTTCACAAAAATTTTACCGGAAAAATCAACATTTTCGCTAATAGCTTTTAAAACAGACAAATCTAAAATGTCATTATCAATAGATATTCCATTTGATTCTAAATCAAAAAACAAAGAAAAGTTAGGTAAAGAGCAAGTCCCTGAAAACGGACAAATATCTACTTTTGTTTTTTTAGATTGCAAATCAAATATGCATTGAATTGACTTATCTTTTTCAAAAGTAAATAGATTTTGATCACCAATATCACCAAGCTCAATATTAGCGTACTCACTAAGTAATTTCAAAGATCTTCCTTTTAATTTCAAATCAACTAGTTCGTTACTAAAACTAGCAGATATATCCGCAATACCTTCTAGTGACATTTTAGAATCATTTAATAAAACTGTGTTCCATGCGTCTAATAAAAGATCTTCTCCTCTTATCCATCCATTCGATATTTTAACAGCTTCTTTAGTAAAAAGATTATCACATTTAAAACTAAAAACCAGATCTTCTAATATTTTGTTTTTTCTGTTTATCTGGACATTACCATAAACGGCAAAATCAAAATTCTCTTCTTGTTTTAAATTAATTACAGCAACTGTTTTTTCTTTATTATCTGGTATTAAGGTAGGTTCTACAAAGAGTTTCGCAAAATCACAAAAATCAGCTTCTAAAAAAGAAGATGCAGCAAGATTATCTATCGTACCTAAAAGCTTGATATCTGTATTAATATTATTTAATTTACAAAAAGCTTTGCAATCTTTTACAAAACCTTTTTCAAAAGATAGTTTAGCCTGTAAATCAGTTATATTTATATTATTATTAAAAGACAAGTTGGCACTATTAAAAGACAAATGAGAAGAAAAGCTTCGATAAAAATTATTATTTAAATCAAATTGACAAGTACCTTCAAACCCATCAAAAGAAAGTTCAATATTATCATCAAATACAATTTTACTATCTAAAACACTAAACTCTTTCAAAAAACAAGAACATTTTTTTTGATAATCGATAACAACATGAATATTAGAATCTAAAACACCTTTTTCAAAATGAAACAATTTACCCTTTTCAAAGAATCTATTTGTAAAAGGCTTCAAAACATCAAAAGTAGATAAAGCCACTTTATTAAGATGAAAGAAAAGATCACAATTTTGATTGTCTCTTTCTTTTACATTAATAACCATTGAACCAAAATCTTCAAAATTACAATTCACATCTAGCCAGTTAGCAGCTGTACTATGAAAATATCCTCTACCATCTATATTAATAGGCAATTTATGATCATCTTTTACATATACTGCCGACAAATCTATTTTAGGTCCCACTCCTGGGTTAAAAGAGTATGAACAATTAATGTCGCAAAAAGCAAAACTATCATCTTTTTTGCTAAACAATTTTCCTTGTTCAACAAAAGTTTTAATTCTAAAATTCTTGTTTAAAATAGGATGAGAAAGCTTTGACAATAAAGAATCATATACATTTAAAGAATGATAATTACTTATTTGTAAATTTAGTCTTTTAGACTCCCACATTAGATCTTCTGCATCAAGAGACACTTTTAAATCTTTACAATTTAAATCTACGTAAGCTTTTGATTTTTTTATTTCATAAGTAATATTTCCATCGATAAATCCATCTACTTTTTCTATCTGATGAAAATCATAAAAAAATCTACTTAAAGAATATAAAGTATGAGCTTTCATATCACTCAATTGTATATTAACAACTTTAGTATCTTTGTTAAGATGAACTGTCATTATTGGAGATTTATCTTTGTCGTTAGAAAAGCAACTGATCTGAAAATAGTTTGATAAATTTTTCTGATCTAAAGAAAACTGCAAAGTCTCTTTACCTTTCTTATTGATCAGTTCTATTTCCCCTTGCTTGATATCGATATTATATCGAAAAAACTTACCTTGTGATTTAGATATAAAACCAATATCTTTAAAAAGTTCTGTTCCTTCTATTAAAGTTAACTTAGGATCTTGTATTTTAACATCAACGTCAACAAACAGTTTAAATAGATAAAAAGACCAACTAATATCAGCTCTTTTAGCTGATATTTTAACTCCATTTTCTTCTGAAATACAAACATCTTCTAGATATATTAACCTTCCACCAATATGAACTTTTTTATATTCTAATTGTCTATCTAGATACTTATGACAATAAAAATGAACAAATTTCCCAACAGAAAATTCTAAAAAGGGTTTACTAACAACAAATAGTCCCAATAATACTAATATGAAAAAGAAAATAATTTTTTTTTTATTTTTCATCCACTATTAGCCAGATAACAATTTACTATATTCTGTTTCTTCTAATAACTGATCGTATTCTGATTTGTCACTAACTTTTATCTCAAATATCCATCTTTTATCTTCTTTAAGAGTTGTTAGCTTATCTGGATTTTGCATCAGATCTTTATTAATTTTAATAATTTCTCCTGACAATGGAGATAAGATATCAATAATAGATTTAGTAGCTTCTACTTGACCAACTTCCTGTTCTTTAGCAATAGAAGAACCTTCTTCTATTATATTAATGCTAACAATTTCAGAAAGTTGATTAGTTAAAAAATCGGAAATACCAACAACAGCTATATCTTTATCATCTTTAACCCAAAGATGGGAGGTTGAAAATTTCATTTTTTACCCTTAAATTTAACATTAGCCCATAAAAGTTGTAATCTTTCAATAGGATACTCAAAAGAAGAAGAAACAAAATCTAAAGGCAATTGATCTGCAATATTTATTCTATATGAAAAACCTATATCTTCAAAATTTTGTATTTCAAATCCATGCAAACAACGAAAAGGAATAGAGCAGCTAATAATATATGAATCAGTTTTTTTCTCTACTTCAACCTCTAAATCTTTAGAAGAGCAATTCTCATGCATATCATCATTTCTAAATTTTGTAATCTCTTTTCCCCATAAACCTTCTACTTGCTGTGGAAAAAATATAAAATGATGACAAAATTTAGTAACTACATAAGACTCATTTGAAGGTCTTGTATTAATAAAGACCTCCAAGCAATCACCTCTATGATAATCAGGATAAAAAGACTTTTTAAAAGAAGTAAGTACATGAGCTACACAATAAAGATTTTCATCATCATAACTAAGATAAACATCAGATAGCTCATCTTGAGATAAACATTTGCTAAAATTATCTAATAGAAAATCTTTATTATTAGCCTTGTTTTTTTTCTCTTTCTTTTTACATTCAATATCAACACTTAAAAAATCCATAATTGATAAAGAAGGTACATCTTTTAATGTCATTTTTCTAATCGAGTATTTTGAATATTAATACATTTATTAGAATCTAATTGATCTAATATTTTCTTCGCTAAAATCATTTTAGATTCTATTGTTAGAGACTTTCTTTTTTCTTTTATTTGATTGTCTATAGCTTCTTGGTCTTTTTCTTTTTTTACAACTTTAAAAAAGCTATATTCCTTATTATTTTCTTTGATTTGTGAAATATAAGAAGAATTCACCTTAGCAACTTCATCTTTAATAGACAGTTTAGAATCTTTAGTTATTTGAATAGGTTGCATATTTAAAATCCACTGATCAAACAAAGCCCCTTTTTCATTTATAATCTCTTGATTTTCTAATAACTCTTTTCTGTTATTTTCAAGATACGTTTTTTGCATCACTGTAACATAAAAATCAAAAGATGCCTGACCTTTTTTCCAATCAGGTTTGTTCTTATTTCTAATATATTCATCATCTAAAGCTTTTAGTAAATCATTAAAAACATATCTACCCACTTCGTTATATACCGAATAGAGTTCTTTTTTATTTCCGTTCTCATTTAAGAATTTAGCTGGATACTCAGAAGCTAATGTAGAATACTTTTCTTTAAGATAATTATCTAAAAGTTCATCTAAGATACCCTCTTTTTTAGCTTCTATAAATTCTACAATATTTTTACCTTTATCCTTTTCTAAAAGTTCAACAGAAAAATAATTATTTTGATCTTCAGTATAAAAAGATAATTTTTCTAAAATTTCTTTTTGTTTTTCTGTAGAATCTTCTTCAAAAGAAAGTTTGTCTAAATATGAAAAGATTTTTTCTGAAAGTCCTTTGTATGGGTTTTTAGAGCTTTGAAAAAATCTTTTCAAAGTAACTTCTTGTGGCTTCGCATTTTGTAAAAACTCTTTAACATATTCAATATTTGTTGAAGACATTTCTTTTCTAGAATAAGTGTCTACTTTTATTCTTAAAGGCTTATCTAAATTTTCTAAAACATCAAATCTCTCTTCTGTAGTTGCAGCTGGCTTGATAGCTGGAAATTTATTCTGCAATTTATTCCAATTAGAATCTTTAGTCTGCCATTGCCAAAGATCTTTTTCTCCAATTTGAACCCCTACTTCATCAATATTTGCATGAACTAATTTCACTAAATACTTCTGACATGTTAATTGAGGACATTTTTTTTCTAATTGTTGCAAAGATAAATAGTTGGAAGGAAGCTGTAACACTCCGTCTGTATTAGAATAATCCCCTATAGTCTTTATATAAAAAGATAGTTTCATCAAGTCTTTAAAACTGTTCAATTTTAAAGATTGTGGTAATACATACTGTTCAACATCAACTTTTTGAAAAACCAAATCAGCCATTTCTTCAAAAGATGATTTATCTACAATAATACTATCAGAAATAGTCGAAAAATATTTTTTAAATAAAAGAACGTTTTCCCAAATCTTTATAGATGTGTTTTTATTTACACCTACCAAAGTAAAATATCTGTCCAATAAACCTTTAGCTTCTTGCAAAGACATTTCTTTAGAACTCTCTTGCTTATATTTATCTTTAACATTTTGCAAAAGATCGCCATAAGCTTCTTCATAAGAGACCTTATATCCTTTTGTCTTAGCCACACAAGCTACATTAAGGATATATTGACTCATCAAGTCCAAACATTCTTGAGAAAACCAATCTGACAAGCTTTTGAATCCAAATAAAGACATATCATTATAATACATCCCCTCATCCATCGGAATAGATGAATATTGGTTTTGCAGGTAAAAAAGAATGTTTTTCAATTGATAAGATGAAAACTGTTGTTCTGATTGATATAGTTTTATAAGTTTTTCAACAAAAACTATATCAACTACTTCTGTTTTTTGAATCTCTTCAATCAGCTTTAATTTTTCTGGAGCAAATCTTTTCCAAACTTCTTTTGCTGATATAAAAGGAGCGGCAGGATGAGCATAAAATTTTGCTGATTTTATTCTTTCTAGTCTTTGAGTAAACTCTTCTTTAAAATCATCCCAATAATTATTTATTAAAAGCTGCATTAATCCTGTATCAAAAAATTCGTCATTTAAAAACCCGGTATTAAATACGTTAACAAAATTTTGATTCTTATCTCCTTGAAAAAGCTGTGAACTATCTAAAGATAGAAAATAGTTTAATGCATTAATCTGAGATTGTTTGATATCAGTCCCATCCAAAGCCGAAGATACTTTTTTATCTACAGGAGCTTTTTCTTTATTCAATGTCGAATAAGTGCCGAAAAAAACAAAAGTCACTATGATCACAATAGCTATAATGAAAAAGAAAAATTTTTGATATTTCCTAAAAAAACTTATCATTACTATCCTCTTTTTATTTGAAAAAACTTCATTACTTTTTAATACGATTTAGCAAAAATAACTCTTTGCTCACTTTTTTTACCTGAGAAAATACAATGACCTTCTTCTTTTGGAAGATCAAAAGGTATATTTCTTACAGTAACACCTAATTCTTCACTTATTTTTGCTTCGACATCTTTATCTTCACAAAAATGACAAAGGGCAAACCCTCCATGAATCTCAGGTTTTTTTGTGTTTTTAGGGGTAAAGAACTCATAAAACTCTTCTTTAGTATTTATTTCGACCATATTATCCGTCATAAATTTTAAAGAATTCTCATATAAATCATTTTGAATTTTATCTAAGAGTTTATCTATATTTTCCACAAATTCTTCTAACCCTAAAAATTGCACCTTAAGATCTGAGTTTCTTATAGTAACAGCTACCTTATTATTTTCAATATCTTTCGGTCCTATTTCAACTATTAAAGGAACTCCTTTCTTGATCCAATTCCATTTTTTTTCTCCCCCTCTAATATCCCTACTATCTATTTTAGCTTTGACATTTTCACAATTAAATGTTTTTTCAGTTAAAGCTTTTAATAACTTCTCACAATATGCAAGAACCTCTTTCTTCTTTTCTTCTATATGAAGGATTGGAAGAATAACGATTTGCAAAGGAGCTATTTTAGGAGGTAGAACTATTCCATTATCATCTCCATGCATCATCACAAGCCCACCTATTAACCTCGTAGTAACTCCCCATGAAGTTGTCCAAACAAATTGTTCGTCTCCATTTTCATCTGTAAACTTGATATCACAAGACTTTGCAAATTTTTGACCTAAAAAATGAGAAGTTCCAGCTTGCAGAGCTTTTTTATCCTGCATCATATACTCAAAAGAAAAAGTATTAACAGCTCCAGGGAATTTTTCTGATTCTGTTTTTTCACCTTTAATTGACGGCATTGCTAAAATATCATTAGAAAAAGAAGCATATAAATCTAACATTTTCAAAGCATCTTCTTTAGCTTCTTTTTCTTTAGAATAAGCAGTATGACCTTCTTGCCATAAAAATTCTGTTGTCCTTAAAAACAGTCTTGTCCTAAGTTCCCATCTTACAACATTAGCCCACTGATTAATCTTTAAAGGAAGGTCTTTATAAGATTGGATCCATTTAGCAAACATATGCCCAATTATCATTTCTGATGTTGGCCTAACTACCAAAGGTTGGTCAAGTTTACCGCTTGGAATTAATTTATCACCTACTTTTTCTAACCTATGATGAGTTACGACAGCACATTCTTTAGCAAATCCATCAACATGTTCAGCTTCTTTTTCTAAGAAGCTGACAGGAATAAACAAAGGAAAATAAGCGTTTTCAATATCTAGTTCTTTAAATCTTTTATCTAGCTGTTTTTGAATATTCTCCCAAATACCATATCCCCATGGTCTAATAACCATACAACCTCTAACTGGAGAATGTTGAGCTAAATCAGCAGCTTTTATTACCTGTTGATACCATTCTGAGTAATCTTCATCTCTTCTTGGGGATATTGCATTTTTTCTCGACATAAAAAACCTTTTTTAATCTATGATTATACAAAAATGTATTTCATTATTCGACAATTTTTTGAAATTCTTTCACGAGCAACTTTTTTAAAATCTCTTTTATTTTAAACATTTCGTTTTCATCATCATTATCGATCAAATAACCTGTATTTTCTAAAATAGCTTTAAGAACACTCTCATCTTTAATAATCTTTTTTAAATAGTTACCATTTGGCTTAGCAATAAAAATGCTTCCTTGATGTAAAAAGCCATTTTTCTTTTTTCTTTGAGCTGCGCCTGCAAATTTCTTTTTGTTACATAATACATCATACTTAGTAGCTTTTGCCATACAAAATTTATTAGCTACATCATTTTTAAAAGACACACTATCTTCATGCAAGGTAACTAAAGACTTATCTAAAAAATATTTTATACATTTTAAAACAACATCATTCACAAACTTATAATTTTCCAAATGATTACAAGAAAAATATTTACTAGATGACGGGACTAGCAAAGAAAAAGCAAAATCCCAAATATGAAAAATAATCCCCCCTCCTGTAGGTCTTTTTGCTAAAGATAAATTTTGATTTTCTGCTTCTTTGATATTCAAATAATCTTTAGGATCTATCAAAAGCCCATAGGTGGCGCTTTTTTTTCTCCATTCATAAAAATGTAGTATTACATCAGAGTCTTTATTAAGACTCTCTAAAAGCCTTTCATCTTCTAACATAATATCTTGGGCATTATCAATACCACTATCTAATACTTTCATCATAAAATTCCCTTAAAAGACTAGTATAATAATAACTTCTTCTTTTTTTTCTTGTTTAAAAAAAAGTTTTTTATAAGCTGAAGGAAAGATGTCTTTACTCTTTTTAAGTGACGATATTTTTGGTCAAAAAAGAATAAAGGCTTTAAAATTGATATAACAGATCTATTATAAAAGGATAAAAACCATGTTTGATAAATTCACTAATAGAGCCAAACAAGTTATAAAACTAGCAAAAAAAGAAGCTCAACGCTTAAACCACAACTACTTAGGAACTGAACATATCCTACTTGGATTGTTAAAATTAGGACAAGGCATTGCGGTTAATGTACTTAGAAATTTAAGTTTAAATTACGACACTATTAGATCTGAAGTTGAAAGAATTGTAGGCTTTGGTCCAGAGATACAAGTTTATGGAGACCCTGCTCTTACAGGAAAAGTGAAAAAAGTATTTGAATTTGCTAATGAAGAAGCTGCCAATTTAAATCACAATTACGTAGGCACAGAACATTTACTGTTGGCTATACTTAGACAGACAGATGGTGTAGCAGCTCAAGTTTTAGAAAATCTAAATACTAATTTAAAAGAAATCAGAAAAGAAGTTTTAAAAGAACTAGAAACATTCAATCTTCAACTTCCTCCAATAGGAAGCGGAGCTAGTACAAATCCTTCCCATCAACAAACAAGCAACACCAATTCTGCCTCTTCAGAAAAAATGCCTGCTCTTCACGCTTACGGTCATGATCTTACCGAGAAATGCAGAGAAGGTAAAATGGATCCTGTTATAGGAAGGAAAGCTGAAGTTGAACGTCTTATTTTAATTCTTTGCAGAAGAAGAAAAAACAATCCAGTGCTAATTGGAGAAGCTGGCGTTGGTAAAACAGCCATAGTCGAAGGTTTAGCGCAAGCGATTGTCAACGGAGATGTACCAGATAATCTTAGGAATAAAAAGCTTATAACTTTAGATCTTACAATAATGATAGCTGGCACAAAATATAGAGGCCAGTTCGAAGAAAGAATTAAAGCTGTTATGGATGAGATTAGAAAAAACGGTAACGTTTTAATGTTTATCGATGAAATTCATACGATCGTAGGAGCTGGAGCCGCAGAAGGAGCTATTGACGCATCTAATATATTAAAACCTGTTCTATCAAGAGGAGAAATTCAATGTATTGGAGCTACAACATTAGATGAATATCGTAAACACATCGAAAAAGATGCTGCTTTAGAAAGAAGATTCCAAAAAATTTACGTAGCCCCACCTTCTTTAGAAGAAACAGAATCTATCCTAAACGGATTAAAAGGAAAATATGAAGAACACCACAAATGCAGTTATTCTGAAGACGCTATAAAATCTGCAGTTTATTTATCTGACCGTTATATAACAGCAAGATATTTACCAGATAAAGCTATTGACCTTATCGATGAAGCTGGAGCAAAAGCTAGAATTACAATGATGCATCAACCATCAGAGATAACAAATTATGAAAAAGAAATAGAAGACCTTCGCCTGTCAAAAGAAAAATCAATAGGCAAACAAGAATATGAAAAAGCAGCTAAATTAAGAGATTCAGAAAAGAAATTAAGAGAAAAACTCCAACAGATCAAGATTGAATGGGAAAGCTCCAAAGAAGAACATAAAACAATAGTTGACGAAGAAGAAATAGCAGCTATTGTTGCAAAACAAACAGGCATCCCGTTAATTAGGCTCACCGAGGGAGAAACAGAAAAAGTTCTTAATATGGAACAGGTCATAGGAGAAGGTATAATAGGGCAGTTCAATGCTTTAAAAACTGTTTGCAAAGCCATAAGAAGAGGTAAAGCAGACATAAAAGATCCTAACAGACCTATCGGTTCATTTTTATTCTTAGGACCAACAGGTGTTGGTAAAACATTACTTGCAAGACTACTTGCTCAGCATATGTTTGGTGGAGAAGAAGCTTTAATACAAGTTGACATGTCAGAATACATGGAAAAATTTGCTATATCTAGAATGACAGGCTCGCCTCCGGGATATGTTGGTCATGAAGAAGGCGGTCAATTAACTGAAAAAGTTCGTCAAAGGCCATATAGCGTCATTCTTTTTGATGAAGTTGAAAAAGCTCACCCAGATGTTATGAACCTCCTTTTACAAATTCTAGAAGAAGGTAAACTAACAGACTCATTAGGAAGAAAAATCGATTTTAGAAATACAATAGTAATAATGACCTCGAATCTTGGAGCTGATTTAATAATCAAATCATCACATATTGGATTTACAGTAAAAGAAGGGGTTCCTGATGAAAAAGAAATCAAGGATAAGATCCAAATAGCTGTAAAAAAACATTTTAAACCAGAGTTTATCAACCGTTTAGATGATACAGTAATATTCAAAACTCTAGATAAAAATGACCTCGTTAAAGTTTTAGAATTAGAATTTAATAAACTAAAAAGCAGAGTTGCTAGAAAAGGAATTGAAATACAACTAGATCAAGCAGCAAAATCCCTACTAATAGAAAAAGGGTACCAACCAGAAATGGGAGCAAGACCTTTAAGACGAGTAATAGAACAAAACATCGAAGACGGCTTAGCAGAAAAACTATTACTAAATTCTGATAATAATAAAAAATATACAATCAGTGCTAAAGATAAAGAAATAATATTTTTAACAACTGACACCCCAGTTGAAGAAGATAAAGATCTAGCTGAATCTGCTAAAAACTAAATTATTAATATAAGCCTCTTAAAAAAAAGAGGCTTATATGACTATTTTCCAGCTGGATGATATACTGGGATATTTAACTTAGCTTCCCATTTTTTTACAAACTGCATAAGTTTTTGTTTAGATGGTCTTGTCTTAAAAAAGTCAATATGATCCTGGTCTTTTGTCAAATGAGCAAGTTTTGCTAAAAGATGTAAATGTCTTTTATCTTCACAAGCGAAAAGAAAGAACATAGTATGAACAGGCTTTCCATCTAAAGCACCATAATCAATAGGAATTTTAGGATAGACGACATAAATAACATCAAAAGCATTCTCTAAAAAAATAATATCTCTGGTATGAGGTATTCCAATACCGTGATTTAAAGCGGTGGGCATTAAAGCTTCTCTATCCATAAGAAGCTCTGTCATGACATCTTTATCTGAATTTAGATCTTCAGCAATAATTTTGACGCTTTGTTTTATAATATCTTCTTTACTATCCCCTTCCACATTAATTAGAACATTCCCTTTATTAATTGCTCTATAAAGAGAGTAAGCCTGCATCCCAATTTGCCTACCTATTATGTTTTTAGCCTTTTCAGCATTAATATTAACTTTTTCTGTTAATACTGGAGTCTTATTCATTTTACAGCTAAGTAGCCAACTTTCTATCTCTGTTCTACTAAATCTAAATCTATGATTCAGTCTATAAGCTGGTATTACACCTGCATTTATCCACCTTCTTACTGTTGTTTCTGATACATTCAACAATTCAGCAACATCTTTAATAGTCAAATCCATTACTTTGCCTCCACTTATTGACACTAAATAATAAGCAAAGCAAAAAACAACAAATGAATCAAGGTTTCTTAAAAAAAATTTTAATAATTAGAGATTATTAAAAATAGAAATGAGCTCTTTACCATTAGAAATTTTCAAAAGGCCTCTTCTGACGCCTTCGTTTTTTATAGCGAGTGTTAACATAGAAAGAATTTTTAAATATTCAGACTGTTTATTATCTGGTCCACCGATCATAAAAACAATCCTTACAGGATTTTCATCTAAAGATTTCCAATCAACGCCTTTTTCTTTTTGAATACCCACAACAATAAAAAAATCATTTAGTTCAGGAATTTTAGCATGAGGAATGGCAATACCCATACCAATCCCTGTGGAAATTTTATTTTCTCTTTCCAAAATAGCTTTATGAAAGACTTTAATATCTTTTAACTTGCCGCTTTTTTGTATTAACTCCACCAATGAACTAATAGCCCTATTTCTAGAATTAGTATTTAAAATAGCAACTAAATCTTCACTTAAATAATCAGTAATTCTTTTCATTTTACAACCTTTATTCTTAAACGAGAAAATAACACTTAGGAAATCACTAATCCAATCCTGTATGACCGAAACCATGACTTCCTCTTTGAGTTGTTTGCAATTGTTCTCCTTTCACAAACAAAGCTGAGCAAACAGAAGCTACAACAATTTGAGCAATCCGCATTTTTGGAGTTATTATAAAATCTTTTTTTCCATGATTTATTAAAATAACACAAACCTGTCCTCTATAATCAGAATCGATAGTCCCCGGAGTATTCAGAACTGTAATTTGATTTTTCAAAGCAAGACCACTTCTTGGTCTTACCTGAATTTCATAACCTTGAGGAATTTGAAAATAAAGACCTGTCGGGATTAATTTAGACTCCCCACTCTTAAGTATAACATCTTCTGCAATACAAGCTCTAACATCTGCTCCAGCAGCCATCTTAGAAGCATAGCAAGGCATCAGCTCTTCATCATCAGTTTTAACTAAAATATCAACCATAAATAATTCGTGAATATCATTTTTTTTCTTGTTTTTGTGAAATATCAAGAATATCTTTTAATCTTTGTGTCATTTTTTCTTCAAGACAATCTTCGAAAATTTCTGTTGCAAAGCTTCTTTTATTGTTAGTGAGATATTTCAAAAACAATACTATTTTCTTTTTCATCTCAGTTCTTTTAACAACACAATCAACCATACCCTTTTCTAATAAAAAAGCAGCTCTTTGAGCCCCTTTAGGTAATTTCTGTCCTATGGTCTGTTCTACAACTCTTGGACCTGCAAAAGCTATTAAAGCATCATGTTCAGCTATAATTATATCTCCTAAAGAAGCAAAAGAAGCTGTTACTCCACCTGTTGTAGGATTAGTTAAAATAGATATATAAGGTAATTTTTTTTCATATAATTTTGTTAAAGCGGCAGAAGTTTTAGCCATCTGCATAAGAGAAAAAATAGATTCTTGCATTCTAGCTCCACCAGAAGCAGAAACAATAATAACAGGAAGATTATATTCTGTAGCATATTCAATAATAGATGTAATTCTCTCTCCAACAACAGAACCCATTGAACCACCCATAAAATTAAAATCCAAGACAGCTAAAGCAATATCTATATTATCCATCTTAGCGGTTCCAACAACAACAGCTTCATCTCTTTTGGCTTTATTGGAAGCTTTTTTTAATCTTTCTGTATATTTTTCACTATCTACAAAATTTAAAATATCAACAGGCTTATAATTTGAAAAAAGTTCGTTAAAAGAATCTTCATCTACTAACAACTTAATACGTTGAGTAGCAGAAATCCGATAATGGTAATCACATTTTGAACAACAATTTAGATTTCTTTCCAATTCATTAGAATGAATAAGCTCAGAACACCCCGAACATTTTATCCATCCACTAAAACCATCTTTTTTAGTTGTTTCAATTTTTATTTTAGGTTTACTTCTTGAAAATAGTCCCATAATATAAATATATTTTAATTAATTGATAATAATTGTAACTAATCGAAACAAAAAACACAAACTTTCTAAATTAATAATATTAAAATTTATATTATTAATTTATTATATCTTTTCTCCACCTCTTCCCAATTAATAATATTCCAAATCTCTTTAACAAAGTCGGCTCTTCTATTCATATATTGCAAATAATAAGCATGTTCCCACACATCGACAACCATAAGAGGTTCTAAAGAAAAAGACTTTAAAATGCCGTGGTTTAAAGTAGTTTTTATCTCCAATCTTTTAAAAAAAAGATTATAAGATAAAAAACACCAACCTGAACCTTTAACGTTAGTAGCAGCTGTATTAAACTTTTCTTTAAAAGTATCAAAACTTGTAAAATCTTTTTCTATTACATTTAAAAAAAATTTTGAAATATTTACTTGAGAACTTTTAGGAGCTGTTAAATTACCCCAAAAAAGAGTGTGATTAAGATGTCCTCCACCATTAAAAGAAATAGCATCTTGTAACTGTATCATCGTTTCTAAATCATTATTATTTTGAGCATCAAAATAACTTTGCATAGCTTTATTTAAATTATCAACATAGGACTTATGATGTTTTTCATAATGCAGCTTGATTATCTCTTCGCTAATTACAGGTTGCAAAGAATCGTAAGCAAAAGGCAATTTAGGCAATTGATATTGAGTTGCCATAAAAGTTCCTCCAATGAAAAGAATTATAAATGATAAATATTAGTACCAAAGCAACAATAACCACAAAAAAGTTTTGAGTCAATAAATCGATTATAAATTCAAAAATAGAACTATTTTGAAATCAATTGTATTTCATATATTTTAGGCCAACATTTACCAGTTACAAGAAGATTTTTTGTTTTTTCGTTAAAAGCTATCCCGTTAAGAACAAAAGAATCATCCCCTGCATTGGGATTAATTCCTGTCAAATCAATCCAAGCATCCACCTTTCCACTATCTGGAGAAATTACAACAATAAAATCAGTCTGCCATATATTTGCATAAATTTTACCATTTATATATTCCAACTCATTAATAAAACCTATATTCCTATGCCCATCTGAAACCAGTATATATTTTTCTTCTTTTAACGTATTGGGATCTAAAAAATGAATAGCTGAAGACCCATCACTCATCATTAAAGATTTTCCATCAGTAGTCAATCCCCAGCCTTGTGTCGAATAATAAAATTTATCTTTTAGTTCAAACGTATTTTTATCATAGATAAAACCCGTATTAGATATATATGTCAGCTGATAAAAGTTATCACCTAAAATCGTAGCACCTTCTCCAAAATACTTATTATCTACTTTTTTCTTAAGAACTATTTTCCCGGTTTCCAAGTCAGTTTTAATAATATAGGTATGACCATATAATCCAGTTCCTTCATATATAAAACACCCCCCGTCCATTAAAAGTCCCTCGGTGTAATTATCTGCATCATGAAAATATTCTTTTACTATTCGATACCCGTAAACAGGAATTTCTTTTTGAGATAAGATATCGTTCCTAGTAATAAACTCTCGTTCTTTATCTTTGGAATAGCATATTTTGAACATCGATAAAAAACAAAACATTAACAATAAGAATCTTTTCATTATTACCCTCTTTTATAAAAAAATTAAATGTAATCTCTATTTATATAAAAAGGTATATATGTTTTTTTAACAACTATTCTTATTATCAATATTTAGTTTCTTTAAAGCATTAGAAGCAGCGTCTTGTTGCGCTTGTTTTTTAGAAAGTCCTTCTCCCTCAGCCAACATATCCTCATCAATATAAACAGCCACATAAAACTTTTTATTATGCTCAGGACCTTCTTCTTTCAAGACTTCATATCTTGGAATCTTTTGAAATGTTTTCTGATAGTAATCTTGTAAAATAGCTTTATCATTAATAGATGGGGTTTGTATAACATGTTCAATATCTTCTGAAAAGTTATTTAAAAAAAACTCTTTTGCTGTATCAAAATCACCATCTATAAATATGGCTCCAATCAAAGCTTCGAAAACATCTGCTAAAATATTTTCTCTTCCTTTACCTTGATTTTGAATTTCTCCCCTGCCTAAAAGAACATGCTCATCAAGCTCTAGTTTTTTTATATAACCAAAACAAGACGTAGCATCAACAATTAAAGATCTCAGTTGAGACAATTTACCTTCTGGTTCTAAAGGTAGTTTTTCATATAAAAACCAAGATACGATAAGTCCTAATACAGAGTCCCCTAAATACTCCAATCTCTCATTATCATTTTCGACAAGCTCTCTATATTCATTAACAAAAGATTTATGAACAAAAGATTGAAGAAGAATATCTTTGTTTTTAAAAAAATAACCTATTTTTTTCTCAATTGAATTAAAATTATTTTTTAGAATATCTAATTGATGCATAAAAATACTTTACTTTACAAAAATTTTATTAAAATTAACCTTCTTGCAAGATTTTACAACCATTGTATATGATATATGACTTATGGTGAATATCAACAAAAATTTTAATAATTTAAGCGATGGATATCTTTTTGCAAATATCGCAAGACTTATCCAAGAAGCTAAACAAAAAAAACCAAAATTATCAATACTTAATTTAGGTATTGGTGATGTTACTATTCCTCTTTCACCTATTATTAGCGATGCTATTAGTCAGGCAACTAAAGAACTTACAAACGCTAAAACTCATCGAGGATACGGACCTTCATGTGGTTTTGACTTTTTAAAAGAAGCTATTTCCAGTAATGATTATATAAATTTAAACATTGATAAAGATGAAATTTTTATATCTCTTGGAGCGAAAGACGACATATCAAACATACAAGAATTATTTGACAGCAACAACAAAATAGGAGTTTCTGACCCCACTTATCCTGTTTATATAGACTCAAATATTATGGCAGGGAAAACCGATATTACCCTTCTTCCTTGTAATGAAGAAAATAATTTTCAAATACAACCTCCAAATATCCCTCTTGATATCATCTATTTATGTTCACCTAACAATCCTACTGGAGTTTCTTTAACAAAAGAAACCTTAGAAAAATGGGTTAAATATGCTAAAGATAATGATTCAATAATTATTTACGATGCAGCTTACGAAGCTTTCATAACTTCTTCAGCGCCTCATTCTATTTATGAAATAGAAAACAGCAAGGATGTTGCAATAGAAATTAAAAGCTTTTCTAAAAAAGCGGGTTTTACATCTTTAAGATGCGGTTATACTGTTATCCCTAAAAATATAAAAATAAACAGTCAAGAGCTAAATAAGCTTTGGGTAAGACGTTGCGAGACAAAATCAGGAGGAGCTTCATATCCGATTCAAAAAGGAGCTCTATCTTTATATTCAGAAGAAGGAAAAAAGCAAACAGACCAGATAATAAAAACATATCAAAAGCAGACCTCTATCTTAAAACTAGGAATGGAAAAAAAGGGATTTAAAGTATATGGAGGTATAGATTCTCCATATATTTGGTGCAAAACCTTAAATAATATAAATTCATGGGACTTTTTTAAAATGCTCTTAGAAAAATTTAATGTTGTTACCATGCCAGGAAGCGGTTTTGGCAAGCAAGGCGATCACTTTATTAGGATATCTGGATTTACACCATTAGATATTATATACCAAATGTTAGACAGGATTAATTTATGAGATATTTTATTGACAACAAGCACAATCTGTTTTTTTCTACAAACAAACATCTGTATTTTGAAAATATCTTTAATGAAACTGACATAAATACAATCCAAAAAGAAATCTTGAATATATATAAAAAAAGAAAATCTTCTTTAAAAGAATCTGAATACGAACTTTATAGAGACCTTTGGAGAGATTCTGATTTACTGTTAAAAAAATCAAAAGATATTGGTAAAATCCTTCTTTTACTTCGCAGAGAAAAACTACTCCGACTAGCTTTTGATCAAGTTTTACATAAAGATATGCCACTTCCCTATCTCGATGAAACTATAACTTTAAAAACCCTCTCTCCTATTCAAGGAGTAATAGGAGGTATATTTATTTTTCTATCAAATACTACCCCAACACCATCCACAAACTTTTTATTTATAAAAGAAGACTTTGAGTTTACTCTAAAAGATCTTTTTGAAAACACTTCGCATTTATATCTAATAGCATTTTCAAATTTAAAAGCTCAATATATCTTTAATGAAAATGATTTAGCAGCTCATAAGTTTAAAAAACTTGGATACTCATATGGAGACTTCTTAGTAGATAAATACAATCCTCTTATTATATAACCTTACCCGAAAATACTATCTTCTATAAATTCAACAAGAGCAATCGATACCATCTTAAGATTACTATTCCCCCCTTTCAAAACATCTGGAAGATTTTTACCATATCTTTTGAAAAGATTTTGAGAAACAGCTGTTTGAATCTCACTAGACATTTTCATAAAATTCTCTACAGCCTTGCTATATCCAAAATATAAACTTTCAGCTACATCCGACAAAAATTTCAATTTTTCTTTAAATTCATATAAGGCTTTTTCTTTTTCCTTTTTAGATAAAACAACAAAAGGTTTACCTGTTATATGAGAACTAATAAATTGTCGTTGATTATCACTCAAAGATCTACATATCTCTTCATCCCCAATTTCTTTTTTTTCATATTTTTGCAATATCTCTTTTAACTGAAAACAAAAGCTTTCTGTTTGATATGAGTCCTCATCCAATTCTTCTAAAAAAGGATATGTAGAGTAAAACTGTAAATGATTAATTCTTCTTTCTGCTTCATCAAATTTCTTTATTAAGTATTCTTCATTATAAAAAGAAGATTTTTTCAAAAAAATGAGCATGTTTTTTAAAGCATCTAGTTCTAAAGATTTTTCTTGATAATCTTTAGAAGGTGTTAATCCAACAAGTTCTACTGCATTTGATATTCTATTAATTTCACAAACAACTTTTCTATCTTCTTCCTGACGTTGAACAGCTACCAGTTCAACCCTAGACACAACATCACAATATTGCTTTTGAAGATCATTTATTCTAGATTGTAAAAGAGCATCACCTGAAACCTGAGCAACTCTTTGAGATTGATCAAATAATTTCTCAGTTAATTTATGAGTCTTTATTACACTCAACGATCTACCATCAAGCTGATTTGCTGCAGATGTTAATTCTTTAGCAAAATCATTTAACGCTTGGATACTATCAACCATAAGCCCCTACCTCTAGTTTATTATTAATATTATAATTTTTATTTATAAAGGCTTTTTTAAATTAAATTTTTTACTTTACAAGGGAACTTTTAATTAAGACTTTTTATACTTATCCCTAAGTAATTATACCATATTTTAAATATAAAAAAAATATATTAAATATTTTAATATTATAAGATTAATTTAAGTACCAGCAGAGGGATGGGTTTCAAAGTACTTAGTTTCAACACAGTCAGGTTTTGCCCATAAAAAAAAATGACATATGAGCTTGTTTTAAGGTTTCTATAGGAACATATTTATACAGATCTTCACAAAAAGAGTTAAACAAAATTCTCCATCTATTTTGAATAGTGGTTCTTTGATAGAAAGGCTTATAAAAAGCTTCTCTTTCTCTTAAACCTTTATATACCTGAGCCTTTATTTTATCTTCTTCTTCTGAATAAACAAAAAAAGCGCAACCTCTAGCATTATGATATGCCCTAGGTAAAATAAAAAACGCATCGTAAAAATAAGAATCTTCTTTGGTTATAATCTGAGCAAGACTTTTTTCTTCACCTTGCTTTTTCAAATAAGATTGATATTTAACAGCATCAATAAGCAGTTGACATCCAATAAAATATGCAAGTTCCATCAATTGATTATAAGTATCTAACATAGCAGGATTTTGCCAAAAAGATGATGATGTCAAACTCTTTTCGAACTTTTCTTTTTTCTGGAAATAAATAGTACATAATTTAGAAAAATCATCATTTAAGGGTTTTAAACCAGGAGTTGTTTTGAAATACAGAGCTACATTTGGATTTTGTCTTAAAACTTTTCTAGCATTAAAATAAGCCTGTTCTTGAATAGAATCAGACACTTCAATCAAATGGTCTTCCAAACGTGTAGCTATTTGATGAATATTAAAATTCCCTCTATATCCTAATATCCACAAGACTAATGTCGTGATAATCCTTTCTACTTTATTTAATCTTACATAAAGATGAACATACCTATCTAAAACATTGGACATAGCTTTTTTTATATCATTTTTATGCCGACATTCTTTTTCAGTAATTTCTTTTTCCGCACAATAAATCACTTTTGCAAGTCTTTTCATTTGAGATAATCTACAAACAAATCTTGGTTTTGGAACTACCCCAAAAATAAATTTATTTCCTATATTTTGAACTGTCCAGTATTGATGAGGTTGTATATTAATAAGAGCTTGTAAATTCGTAGTCATGACACCCCTTAAATAATTCTTTGTAAAATACTATCAACAGTAAAACCAAATTCTATCGCTAAATCATCCGGAGGAGCAGAAAAACCAAAACTATCCAAAGCTATAGCTATGCCATCTAAACCTATATATTTATGCCAACCTAAGTCAACACCGGCTTCAATACTTACTCTTTTCCCTAAATCCCCTTTAACGATTTTATCTCTATATTCTTGAGGTTGTCTTTCAAAAATCTCCCAGCTAGGAAAAGATATAACCCTCACATCTTTATCTAATTTATTTAATGCTCCTGCAACTTCTAGAGCAAGAACAACTTCAGATCCAGAAGCAAAGATAGTATAATCAGGTTTCTTTGTTTCTTTTTTTAATATATAAGCCCCTCTTCCGACTCCTTCTTCATATGAAACATCTGTTCTTTTTAAATCAGGCAAAGATTGCCTTGATAAAATTAATGCTGTAGGCCCTTCATATTTTAAGGCTGCAAGCCACGCCATTTTAACTTCATTCGCATCAGATGGTCTAATAACTTGCAAATTAGGAATAGATCTTAAAGAAGCTAATTGTTCAATTGGCTGATGCGTAGGACCATCTTCTCCTACAAATATTGAATCGTGAGTGAATTGATAAATAACTTTTAAAGATGAAATGCTAGCTATCCTAATAGCGTTTTTCATGTAATCGGAAAAAGTTAAAAAGGTGCCCACAAAAGGAATAAACATTTTTGTTAAAGTAAGCCCATTAGCTATAGCAGCCATAGCAAACTCTCTAGCTCCAAACTTAATATTACGCCCTTGATATTTAGGAGAACTAATATATCCGTATTTATCAATAGAAGTTTTATCAGAAGAAGACAAGTCAGCAGAGCCTCCATAAAGATTAGGAATAATATCAACAAGCATGTTAATCACAGCATAAGATGCTCCCCTGCCAGCTACCGGATTTTTCATTTCTAAATTTTTTAATTTTATTTCCAAATCATTCGAGACAATAAAACTTTGCATTTTGTCTAGTTCTTCTTTTAATGAATGATTAGCCTGTGACCATTTTCTGAAAGTATCATCCCACTCATTTTCAAGTTGCGCTTGCTTTAAAAGTTTTCCATCAAAATATCTTCTTACAGAAGAAGGAATAGAAAAAGGATCTTCTGTTATATTAAGGGATTTATTTGTAGCTAATACTTCTTCTTCTCCTAAAGGCGATCCATGAACTTTATGAGATCCTGCTTTATTAGGAGAACCTTTTCCAATAATTGTATGAGCCATAACAAAAGCTGGTCTTTTTTGATTTTCTTTAATTTCTCTAAAAGTTACATCGATAGCATCAAAATCATGACCATCTATCTCATAAACATCCCAGCCATAAGCTCTATATCTTGATTTAACATCTTCTGAGAAACTGTCACTTAAAGGACCATCCAAAGTAATATTATTAGCATCATATATTAAAACAAGATTATCTAATTTTAAATGTCCCGCTAAAGATGATGCTTCTGAAGAAACCCCTTCCATAATACAGCCATCACCAGCCAAACAATAAATTTTATTATCAAAAATTTTGAACTCATCAGTATTAAATTTTTCTGCTAAAATTTTCTGTCCTAAAGCCATACCGACAGCATTAGCAACACCTTGTCCTAGTGGGCCTGAAGTAGTTTCAACTCCATCTGTTTCATTAACTTCAGGATGACCTGGTGTTTGTGAATAAAGCTGTCTAAATCTTTTTATGTCTTCTATCGACAGTTTAAATCCTGCAAGATGAAGACATGAATATAAAAACATACTTCCATGCCCTGCTGACAAAACGAATCTATCTCTATTCATCCATGAAGAATGTCTTGGATTGTGGTTTAATAAGACTCCATAGATATAAGCTCCAAGCTCGGCACATCCTAAAGGAAGTCCCGGATGACCTGAATTAGCTCTTTGTATCGACTCTATAGAAATTTTTCTAATAGTATTAGCAATTGTCTGTAGTTCAAATTTCGAACTCTCATTCATAACTCTCTCCCATAAAAATGTAACTAATAGTTTTAATATCATTGAGTAAAACTTACAAGAAAAATTCATATATTTTAGTTTTTAAACTTCTTTTCCCAACAAAAACAAAAGCCAACTTTTGACTTTTGTTTTTTCTTTAGATAAAATAAATCTATCACACAAAAAGAGGCGTTATGTTATCACAAGAAATTCGACAAAAATTTTTGCAATATTTCAAATCTAAATCACATACTATAGTTCCTTCATCTCCTGTTATTCCTCATGATGATCCTACCCTACTTTTTACAAATGCAGGGATGAATCAGTTTAAAGATGTATTTCTAGGACAGAACAAAAGAGAATATTCAAGAGCAACTTCTTCTCAAAAATGTATTCGCGCCGGTGGTAAACATAACGATTTTGAAAATGTAGGTCATACCTCTAGACATCTAACATTTTTTGAAATGTTAGGAAATTTTTCATTTGGGGATTATTTTAAAAAAGAAGCTATAGAATTTGCTTTTGATATAACAACAAATATTTTTAAATTTGATGTAGAAAAATTATGGATTTCTATCTACAAAGATGACGAAGAAGCTTTTGAACTATGGAAAAAATTAATTCCTGAAAAAAGAATATTTAGACTGGGTGATGAAGACAATTTCTGGGCTATGGGAGATACAGGACCTTGTGGACCTTGCTCTGAACTTCACTATGATAGAGGCAAAGAATTTGCTAATGTATCCTCTCCTTATGAAGACAAAACAGGAGAAAGATATATCGAATTTTGGAATTTAGTATTTATGCAATATATTAAACATCCAGATGGAAGCATGACTCCTTTACCAAAAAAAAGTATCGATACCGGAGCTGGGTTAGAAAGAGTAATAGCTTTAAAAATGGGAGTTGACAATCTTTTCTTAACCGATATTTTAAGAAGTTTAATAGCTGAAGTTGAAAACATTTCCAAAAAGAAATACCAAGAAAATAATAAACAGACAGCGCCTGCTTTCCAAGTTATCGCTGATCATATCAGAACCTTAGCATTTGCGATTGCAGACGGTGCAAAGCCAAGTAATGTAGAAAGAGGATACATCTTAAGGAAAATACTAAGAAGGGCTGTTAAATACGGCAAAAGGTTAGATTTAAACAAGCCATTTTTATCTAAACTTCTTCCAAGGCTAACTTCACTTATGGGACAAGACTTTCCTGAACTTCAAATAGCAGAAAATCACACTGCGGAGATTTTGCAAATAGAAGAAGAAAACTTCCTAAGAACTCTTAAAAGAGGAGGAAATCTCTTCAACCAAATAGTAGAAAAATCAAAAGGAAAAATAACTGGAGAAGATGCTTTTAAACTAAAAGACACCTACGGATTTCCTATAGATGAGATACTAGTTATTGCAAAAGATCAACATCTGCAAGTAGATTTGCAAAAATTTGATGTTTTAGATCAAGAAGCTAAAGAAAAATCAAGAAAAGCTCAAAAAACCATATCTCAATCTTTTGAAAGCAACTTTTTTGAAGATTTTTCTAAAACTCATAAACCCAATACTTTCTTAGGATATGACACTCATAGTGCCTCAGCTAAGATAATAGCAATCATTATTAACGATCAATTTGTCGATACTATAGAAGAAGGTCAAGAAGGCACTATTATATTAGACCAAACACCTTTTTATGCAGAAAAAGGTGGTCAAATAGCTGATATGGGAATAATAGAAAATAGCAATAATTCTTTTTCTGTAAGTAACGCTCAAACACCCCTTTCCGGAATTGTTTTACATATTGGAAAAGTTATAAAAGGCAATTTCAAAAAAGATCAATCCATAACAGCTACGATTAATACCAAAAAAAGACAGCTTATAGGAAACAATCACACAGCAACTCACCTTTTACACTGGGCTCTTGGTAAAGTTTTAAAAGCGCCTTTGCAACAAGCTGGATCTTTAGTAGAAGACACTGGATTTAGATTTGATTTCAACTATCACAAAGCTTTAACAGAAGATCAGATAAGAGACATAGAAAAAGAAGTCAATAATAAAATAAGAGAGAATCTTCCTGTTAACACATACACTTTAACATTTGAAGAAGCTCAACAAAGAAAAGATATCAAACAAATATTTGGAGAAAAATATGAATCTTCAGTAAGGGTTATTGATATTGAGTTTTCTAAAGAGCTATGTGGAGGAACCCATACAGATAAACTTGGAAATATAGGTCTTTTTAAAATTACAAAAGAATTTTCTATAGCAGCAGGTATAAGAAGGATTGAAGCTACAACAGGTCAATTCTCTGAAGAATTTATCTATGAAAAAGATGATCTAATAAATAATATTAGCTCTCTTGCAAAAACTCCACCTCAAAAAATAAAGGAAAAAATAACATCTTTACTAGAAGAAAACAAATCACTGTCAATAGAGATTAAAGAATTAAAAAACATTCAACTTTTAAATCTAGCTAAGGATATTACAAAAGATATTGAAAAGATAAATTCTGTAAATACTATTTTTAAAATAGTAAACCTATCATCTCAAGATATAAATACATTAGCAGATAAACTGTTATCTATAAACCCATCTATAATAATCTGTCTTGCTAAGAAAGAAGAAAATAAATGCAACATTCTCATAAAAATCTCAAAAGATTTAATAGAAAAGAACATACATGCAAATGAAATGATCAAACAGATCACTCCTATTATAAAAGGTGGAGGCGGCGGTAAAAAAGACCAAGCACAAGCGGGTGGAACAGCTTGTGCTCATATTGAAAAAGCTTTTCAAACTATTAAAAAGATCATAAAAGACAAGTGTTAGACAACCTAGAAAAAAGCTCTTCTATCAGAGCTTTAAAAACTTCAGAAGATAAAAGAATAATAATTGAGAGCTTATCTCAAGCGTCTAAAGCTGTTTTAATTTCTTTATTAAAAAATTGGCATCAAAAAGACATACTAATTATTTCTGGAGGATCTAGAGAAGATGATCTTATTTCTAATCTGCAAGAAAATGCTTTAGAATTTTATGCATTAGACAATCTTTTTTCAGAAGATCTTTCCATATCAAAAGATATCATTGGGAAAAGATATGAAGTGTTAAATGACCTTCATAATAAATCCTCTCCCAAGATAGTATTAACATCTTTATTAGGAGCCTTACAACATGTTCCTAATAAAGATTCAATTGCAACCTCTTTTCATATATTTAAAAAAAACAATCATTTTGATTTTGATAATTTATCTTCTTTTTTTAACAACCTAGGATACAAAAAACAACCTATAGTAACAGACAAAGGTGAATTTGCTATAAGAGGCGGTATAGTAGATATTTTTTCTCCTCTAGCGGAAGCACCTTACAGAATTGAATTTTTAGGTAATGAAATAGACAACATTCGTATATTTGACCCTGTTGGACAAAAAACAATAGAAAAAATAGATAAAGCCATCATCTGTCCTACAGAGGAAAAAGAAAGCTCTTTATTTTTACTTAACTATTTAGACAAAGACTGTTTAATTGTTTTTGATGATCTTCTAGCTATTGAAAATAATTATGTAACTTTAAAAAAAGCTTTTTCATCTAACAAATTAAAATCTTTTGACACATTTTTATCTGAAATACAATCTTATCCACAATATCTTTTCACCAAAGATTCAATAGAAACCATCAGTGCAAAAACAAAGAAAGAAAAGAAAAGCTCTTATTTTGAAAAAATATCTTTTGATATTTTTAACAAAAACATCGAAGGATCCAAATGGTTGCATCCATTTGATGAGATGACTAACTATCTTTTTACAAAAACCAATCAAGAAGATCTTACCGTAGCAGAACAGATAGATCTATTAACAACAACAAATACTAACATTATTTTCCTGTCCCAAACCAAAGAAGAAGAAGATCAAATAAAAAAACTTTTACAAGAAATAAATCTACCACCAAATAAACTCATTTCTTTTGAAAAGTATTATCTTTCCTCAAGTTTTGTAATAAGAGATATTCCTTTAGCCTTTTTCCCTTTTTCTCAAATTTTCAATCAAAAAAAGATCAGAAGACAAAAATGGAGAAATACTTACCATACTCCTGCAGCTGAATTCCACAAACTATCAATAGGAGATCTAGTAGTACACTATCATAGTGGAATAGGAAAATATTTAGGAGTTGAAAAGCTAAAGAACAACGAAGGTGATCTAACAGAATTTTTAATAGTAGAATACTCTAATAACAGTAAGTTATATGTACCTATTTCCCAATCCCACCTTATATCTAGATATATAGGAGCCCAAGATGAGTTATCTTCTTTAAACTCCCTAGGATCTAATAAATGGCAACAAACAAAGCAATTAGCTCAGAAACAAATTATAGGATATGCTTCAGAGCTTTTGCATATATATGCTGAAAGAGTAATTGAAGAAGGCTTCTCTTTCCCTCAAGACAGCATAGACTTAAAAATTTTTGAAGAAGATTTTCCTTACATTCCAACAGATGACCAGGAAAAATCTATTCAAAGCATCAAACACGATATGATCTCTAAAAAGCCTATGGATAGACTAGTTTGTGGAGATGTAGGCTATGGCAAAACAGAAGTTGCTATGAGAGCAGCTTTCAAAGCCGCTATTGACGGCAATAAACAAGTGGCTGTTTTAGTGCCTACAACAGTACTTGCTTTGCAGCATTTTGACACATTTTCAGAAAGAATGACTAATTACCCTATAAAAATAGCTGTTTTATCCCGTTTTAATAAAGCTGCCCAAAACAAAAAAATAATAGAACAAGTAAAAAAACAAGAAATAGACATTCTAATAGGAACTCACCGTCTTATTTCAAAAGATGTATCGTTTAAAAACTTAGGACTTATCATCATCGATGAAGAACAAAGATTTGGAGTAAGAGCTAAAGAAAAACTAAAGGAGTTCAAAAAAACAGTAGACTGTATAACTTTATCAGCAACACCTATTCCTCGAACTTTATACATGTCAATAATCAATATAAAAGACATATCCATTATTTCCTCTCCTCCACAAGATCGTCTTCCTATAAAAACAATAATAGCTACTAATGAAGATACAGTTATCAAAAATGCTATTTTAAAAGAACTCTCAAGAGAAGGACAAATCTTTTTTATCCACAACAGAGTTGAGTCAATAACTCGTAGAGCATCTTATATACAAAAGCTTCTCCCTAATCTTAAAATAGGAATAGTTCATGGACAACTAGACCCTAAAGATGTCGATAAAATATTTCATCAGTTTAAAATTGGTGATTTAGATCTTTTAATAGCGACAACAATAATAGAAAATGGAATCGATGTTCCCAATGCTAACACAATACTGATTGACAAAGCAGATACATATGGACTAGCAGACCTTTATCAATTAAGAGGAAGAGTTGGAAGATGGAATAAAGCTGCCAATTGTTATTTCCTAATTGATAAAAACAGAAAGCCGACCCCAATAGCAAAGAAAAGGTTGCAAGCTTTAGTAGAAGCTTCCGGTTATGGTGGAGGAATGAAAATAGCCCTAAAAGACTTAGAAATAAGAGGAGCTGGAGATATTTTAGGAGTAAGACAGTCAGGACAGATAGCTAACATTGGATTTCATCTTTATTGCAAACTTTTGAAAAAAACCATTGATGCTATTAGAAACAAAAAGCAAGTTTCATTTATCGAAACAAAATTAGAATTTTCCTTCAATGCAACCCTTCCTGAAGATTATATAAATGAAAGTAGCATAAGAATGGAGATATACAATCGTTTAGGAGAAGCTTCTTCTAAAGAAGAGGTTGATAACATACTAATAGAACTTAAAGATCGTTTTGGATCTCCTCCACTTTCTGTTATTTTCTTAATAAATCTTACAAAGATAAGGATCTTTGCAAACAATAATAATTTTACTTTAATAAAATTTAATAAAGTTTCTATAACAGCTGAAAAACAAATAAAAAAGAAAGTTTTATCAAAAAGTAAATTAATGCCCAGAAGTATAAATACTCCTGAGCAAATTAAAGATTTTACAATAGATTTTTTAAAATCTTTTTAAAAACTTATGCCATAGCTTATTGCAAAAATTGGAAAAAGTGAAAAAAAATCCTCATCCAAATTAAAATAAGGAAATCCTATTTGAAGTTGTAGAAATCTTTCTTTTTTATTTTTTGTCTGAAACTGTTTTCCTACAACAAATTCAGGAGATAGAAAACAAAACAATGCATTACTACCACATAAAAAGTTTTTTATATAGATTTCTGTCACACCTAAACCTGCTCCAAAATATACTTGAGACTCATAGTTTGGATTAAGATAGTATCGATATAAAATATTTTGTTTTAAAGCTGTTATTTCAACAATTGTTGCCAAAGTTAAATTTACATCATATCCATAATGATCACTCTGACCACAATAGCCTATTGTAAAAATAGGACAAGGATAAGGTAAAGGTCCGATTCCAATACTTACATAAGGATAGTTTTTTTCAACTTTTTGCTCTTGCTTGCCATCAACGGACTGTTTAGAACTGGTCTAATTTTCAATAATAGTTTATAATATTCTCTTTTTTCAAAGGAGAACGTTATGCAACAAGTAGAGATGATCTGTTTAGAAGATTTAGTATCTAAAAACCACAATT
>Ga0233447_1000528_pt1 | contig 42322 bp, 34 predicted proteins | sample SI_124_October20_3_FD_183014 | JGI IMG/M metagenome (GOLD analysis project Ga0233447, IMG submission 183014) | Seawater microbial communities from Saanich Inlet, British Columbia, Canada - SI_124_October2016_135_MG | ecosystem: Environmental > Aquatic > Marine > Inlet | place: Canada: British...
AGCAGGAATGCTAGGTGTAAAGGTTGCGACACCTGTTTTTGACGGAGCTGCAGAGGAACAAATAGTAGATCTTATGGAGAGAGGCAACGAAAAATACGCAGAAGAACACGGTAAAAATTATCATTTTGGTTTTATTAATGTAGATAAAAAATGGGTATTTGATGGTAAAACCGATGTATATGACGGGCGTACTGGTAATAAATTTGATCAACGTATTACTGTTGGTAAAATTTATATGCTTAAGCTTGACCATCTTGTTGCCAATAAAATTCATGCAAGATCTGTTGGTCCATATTCACTAGTAACTCAACAACCTCTAGGAGGAAAAGCTCAACATGGAGGACAGCGCTTCGGAGAGATGGAAGTTTGGGCGCTTGAAGCATATGGTGCAGCTTACACGTTGCAAGAAATGTTAACGGTAAAAAGTGATGATGTGGTTGGACGCACTAAGATCTACGAATCAATTGTGAAAGGACAAAATGTTCTTGAAGCAGGCCGCCCAGAATCGTTTAATGTTCTTATGAAAGAAATGCAGAGTCTAGGGCTTGATATTCAAGTCGTAAAGAAAAGTGATATTTCTTAATATAAATTAGGAGAAATTATTGTGATTGATAGTAATTTCACGTATAAAAGTTTTGACATATTTAGCGGTAATGCTTTTGAAGCGATTTCCATAAATGTGGCTTCACCAGAAAGAATCCGTGCATGGAGCCATGGAGAAATTAAAAATCCTGAAACAATTAACTATAGAAGTTTCAAACCTGAAAAAGGTGGTCTCTTCTGTGAAAGAATTTTTGGACCCACGCGCGACTGGGAATGCAGTTGTGGAAAATATAAACGTATAAAATTTAAAGGTGTAGTCTGTGACCGTTGCGGAGTTGAAGTAACAGTCTCAAAAGTTAGAAGAGAGCGTATGGGACATATTGAACTAGCTGTTCCTGTTTCCCATATATGGTTTTTTAAGTGTATGCCGAGCAGACTCGGGCTTATGCTTAATATGACTGCGCGTTCCTTAGAACGTGTTATTTATTACGAGGAGTGGGTGGTAGTTAATCCAGGAGATACACCTTTACAGGCTTGTCAAACGTTAACTGAACTTGAATATAGAGAAGCTATTGAATTATATGGAACCGATTCATTTTTAGCTGACATGGGTGCTACTGCTGTTCGTACAGCCTTGGAACGCCTTGATTTAGAGGCTTTAAAAGAAGACTTAAAAACTCAGATGTTGGCAACTAGAAGCAAGGCTATTAGAAAAAAAATAGCTAAACGATTAAGGTTAGTTGAAGGTTTCATGAATAGTGGCGCCAAACCGGAGTGGATGATTATGGAAGTATTGCCTGTAATCCCTCCTGAGCTGCGCCCTCTCGTTCCTCTTGAAGGAGGTCGTTTTGCAACTTATGATTTAAATGACCTTTATAGGAGAGTTATTTATCGTAATAATCGGCTTAGAAATTTATTACAATTAAAAACGCCTGAAGTAATTATTCGTAATGAGAAACGCATGCTTCAGGAAGCTGTAGATGCACTGCTTGATAATGGACGGCATGGACGTGCTATTACCGGCGCGGGAAATCGTCCTTTGAAATCTCTAAGTGATATGCTTAAGGGTAAAGGCGGACGCTTTAGACAAAATCTTCTTGGAAAACGTGTAGATTATTCTGGACGTTCTGTAATTGTAGTAGGACCCGAATTAAGCCTCGATCAGTGTGGTATTCCTAAAAAAATGGCATTAACGCTTTTTGAGCCATTTATAATTAGGCATCTTAAAGATCGCGGATTTGTACATACGGTAAGAAGTGCTAAGAAAATGATCGAGCGCGGAGATCATGAAGTATGGGATATTCTGGAAGAAGTTACAAAAGGACATCCTATAATGCTGAACAGGGCACCAACATTGCATAGGCTTAGTATTCAGGCGTTTAATCCTGTTCTAATAGAAGGATCTGCTATAAGAATCCATCCTTTGGTTTGTACCGCATACAATGCAGACTTTGATGGAGATCAAATGGCAGTGCATGTTCCATTGTCTAGCGCAGCTCAAATGGAAACAAAGCTGTTGATGTTATCACCGAATAATATATTTTCTCCATCTAATGGAAAACCTATTACGACACCATCACAGGATATTACTTTAGGGTCTTATTATCTTACAGTTTTACCTATCAAGAATGAGCCTAAACGCATATTTTCTGGATATTTTGAATTGTTAAGTGCTTATGATATTAAAGCTGTAGGCATGCATGAATTGGTAAAGATTCCTAATCCTGATTATGGTAAAGATACGGTATGGGGTGATAAAAAATCTAAATTTCTTATTACAACAACAGGACGATGTATTTTTAATGAAATATGGCCAGATGAACTTGGTTTTTATAATAAAGTTGCAGATAAAAAAGTACTAACGGGTTTAGTGACAGATTGTTATACGGCTGCAGGACGTGTAAAAGCAGTAGAAGTCCTTGATAACTTGAAATCACTTGGCTATGAATATGCAACCCAGGCAGGTTTTTCTATTTCTATCACAGACTTACAAGTGCCAGAAAGCAAAAAGAAGGAGATTGATAGCGCAAGAAAGAAAATTGTGCAGATAGAAAAACAGTATTCTAAAGGTCTTATTACTGAAGACGAACGTATTAACAAGGTACTTGATACATGGAGTAAAGCTTCTAACAAGGTTGCAAGTGAGCTTATTGTTACTTTGGAAAGCGGCTATGATGAAACAGGGCACATCAACCCTGTATATGCCATGCTTGATTCCGGCGCCAGAGGTAGCAGAGATCAGATACGGCAGCTTGCTGGAATGCGAGGATTAATGGCAAAGCCTTCAGGTGAAATTATTGAAAGGCCTATTCTTTCAAACTTTAGAGAAGGTCTAAGTGTGTTAGAGTATTTTATCAGTACGCATGGGGCACGTAAAGGTTTAGCTGATACAGCATTAAAAACGGCAGATTCAGGATACATGACAAGAAAGCTTGTTGATGTCTCTCAGGATATTAATTGTAATATGGAAGATTGTGGAACAATTAATGGTATATGGGTTACTGCACTAATGGACGCTGGCGAGGTTGTAGTACCTCTCAAAAATCGTGTAGTAGGCCGTTTTAGTGCACGTGATGTAAAAGTTAAGGGTATAAAAGAGTTTATAATTAAGGCTAATGAATATATTACAGGTGAAATGGCCGAAAAAATAAACAAGCATGGTGTAGAAAAGCTGATGATACGTTCTCCATTGACTTGTGATGCTGAATATGGTATTTGTTTAAAATGCTATGGAAAAAACCTCGCATCAAACCGTTTAGCCGAAATGGGAGATGCCCTAGGAATTATTGCTGCTCAATCAATCGGTGAGCCTGGAACACAGCTTACTATGCGTACTTTTCATATTGGTGGAACAGCCTCCGCTTCACTTCAGCAATCCAGTATTACGACAAGGCACGAAGGAAAACTGCATTACAGCGATTCTCCACGTTTTATTGAAGATAAAGAAGGAGATGTAAAGGTAGTTAAATCTGGTAGCATAAAGATTCTTGGAAAAGGTGGGGTTGTTTTAGAAAAAAACGAGCTATTTGTAGGTGCTACTGTCTTCAGAAAAGAAGGAGATAAAGTCAAAAAAGGTGACCTTCTATCAAAATGGGATCCGTTCAACATTCCTATTATTTCTGAGGTTTTAGGTAGAATCGAATATCGAGATTTAATAGAAGGAATTACTTTAAGTAAAGATGTCAGAAGCAGTGGAATCGAAGAAGTTACTGTTATGGAACATAGAGAAGATCTTCATCCACAGATAGTTGTCCTGGGAGAAGATGATGAGATACTTGATCATCATCCATTGCCATCGGGAGCACATATTGTTTTGAAAGAAAACGATAAAGTTGAGCCAGGTATGGCTATGGCTAGGATGCCGCGTCAATTGGCTAAAAATTTGGATATTACTGGAGGACTGCCCAGGGTGGCTGAACTTTTCGAAGCACGTCGTCCAAAAGAGCTGGCTGAAATAGCTAGAATGTCTGGGCGTGTCGAACTTGGAAAAATGGGTAAGGGTAAAATACAGCTTCTAATTTACGACCTTGAAGATCCCTCACAGCTGGAAGAACACTCTATCCCTTCGAATAAGCACCTAACAGTACGCAAAGGCGATATAGTCAGAAAAGGACAAAAGTTAACAGAAGGCTCAGTTGACCCTCACGATTTATTAGAAATATGTGGTGCTCAGGATCTCCAGGAATATTTGGTTAATGAAGTTCAGATGGTTTATAGAGCTCAGGGTGTTGGTATAAATGATAAACACATTGAAATTATTGTAAAGCAAATGCTTCAAAAAGTAAGAATAAGTGAGTCAGGAACTACAAAGTACCTCGCAGGTGAACAAATAGATCGGCGCAGCTTTATAAGAGAAAATAGAATTGTTGTTGCTAAGGGAGGTATTCCAGCGGAAGCAGATCCAGTTCTTTTGGGTATAACGAAAGCTTCTCTAGAAACAGAAAGTTTTATGTCTGCAGCCTCTTTTCAAGATACAACGAGGATACTAACCGATGCAGCGACTTTAGGAAAAATTGACTATTTACGTGGTTTCAAAGAGAATGTAATTACAGGTCATATCATTCCCGCGGGAACTGGATGTGATAATTATACTAAGTTATCTGTTAAAAAGCTTGCTAATGAAATAGAACTAGAATTTTCAAGTCAAGAAGCTAATAAATTAACCATAGAAGAAGTTGAAGCCAAGACAAAGGCAGAAGAGATTCTCGATATTAATGAGGAAAGTTAAGAAAATTATTTGTATAAATAGAAAAAAACTGTAAGTTATTCGCTCTTTGAATCGATAACAATAGAAAATATATACATATAGGTGAAATATTTATGCCAACAATTAATCAATTAGTAAGAAATGGCAGAGGAAGTAAAACAAAAAAGAGTAAAGCACGTGCATTAGAAGCATGCCCTCAACGAAGAGGTATTTGCACTCAGGTGACGACAAGAACGCCCAAAAAACCTAACTCTGCGTTAAGAAAAATTGCCAGAGTCCGTTTGACAAACGGTGAAGAAGTAACTGCCTATATCGGTGGAGAAGGGCACAATTTACAGGAGCACTCTGTTGTGCTAGTAAAAGGCGGCCGCGTAAGAGACTTACCTGGTGTGCGTTATCACATTGTGCGCGGTGCTTTGGATAGCTTAGGGGTAGATGCCCGCAAGCGTAGCCGTTCTAAATATGGTACCAAAAGGCCTAAAAAGTAAAAATACTTTGTTGTGTGTTTAATTGTTGATGGATAATGATATCATATTCTTGATTGAAAAACTATACAAGCAGGGTTTCTAGACTTGTAATTGTTTAATCTGTCGGTGTTTTGCGATACCGGCAGATTTCTTGTTAATAAAAAACTTTAAAATTAGATGTTCGTGTAAATATTTTAGAATAAAAGAAAGTATTCGTGCTTAAAAACTAATTTACTGTACGAGGTATAATTCAAAATGAGAAGACGTAAACCAGAAAAAAGACAGTTGATTCCTGATGTAAAATACAACAGTGAATTGGTTGCCCGTTTGATCCATACAATCATGGAACGCGGAAAAAAGTCAACTGCTCAGGGCATTGTATATGGAGCATTTGAAGAAATACAGAAAAAGAAAAAAGAGATGGAACCGCTGGAAGTTTTTATTCAAGCCCTGGAAAATGCTAAACCAAAACTTGAAGTTAAAAGTAGACGTGTTGGTGGCGCTACATATCAAGTCCCTGTTGAAGTACATAATGACAGACAGGTAGCTTTGGCATTAAAGTGGATTAGTGGATATGCTAGAGGCAGAAAAGGGCTTCCCATGAAAAGGGCTTTAGCTGCAGAATTACTTGATGCTTTTGACAACACAGGTTCTACAGTAAAGAAAAAAGACGATACACACAAAATGGCAGCAGCTAATAAAGCTTTTGCACATTATCGCTGGTAACTAAAAAAAATACTGTAGATAAAATAAAATGGTTAAAATTAAAGAAAAACATCCGAGCCGAGCAGTTGAAGCACACGAGCGTAAAGTGTCTCTTGAGAATGTGCGCAATATCGGTGTAATCGCACATATAGATGCCGGAAAAACTACAACAACCGAGAGAATTTTGTTCTATACAGGAGTAAATTACAAAATTGGGGAGGTTCATGAAGGCACTGCTACCATGGATTGGATGGTACAGGAACAAGAACGTGGAATAACAATTACTTCTGCAGCAACTACATGTACTTGGAAGAAACACAAGATCAATATTATTGATACACCAGGGCATGTAGATTTTACAGCAGAAGTAGAGCGGTCATTGCGTGTTTTGGATGGAGCTGTAGGGGTGTTTTGTGCTGTTGGTGGAGTTCAGCCACAATCTGAAACTGTTTGGCGTCAGGCAAAAAAATATGATGTTCCTCTTATTGCCTTTGTAAATAAAATGGATCGGACCGGTGCTGATTTTGAAAATGTGGTTCGCGATATACGCGAAAAACTTGGAGCAACAGCTGTCCCTATACAATTACCAATCGGTGCGGAAGAAAATTTTCATGGAATTATTGATATCATAAATGAACAAACCCTCTACTTTGATGCCGACCAATATGGAAACAAAAGAAAAGTGGATTCAATACCTGAAGAGTATCATGAAAGTGTAGCCATTGCTAAAAATTACCTAATTGAATGCTTGGCTGAATTTGATGATGTTATAATGGATCATTTTTTGTCGGATGAAAAACCTAGCAAAGAATTGATTGTTGAAGCCCTAAGAAGAACAACTATCGATAGTGAAATTGTCCCTGTTCTTTGTGGCACGGCATTTAAAAACAAAGGAGTACAACCTCTTTTAGACGCAGTAATAAATTATCTGCCTTCACCCGTCGATGTTTGGAGTGTAGACGGTCTGGATCCAGATACTGAAAAGAAAAAGACTGTTCATGTTGGCGATGATCAACCGTTCGCAGGACTGATTTTTAAAATAATGAATGATGCTTATGTGGGAAAACTATCATTTTTTAGGGTCTACTCAGGCATCGCAAAAACCGGTATGATGTTGTATAACCCAAGGACAAGAAAGAAAGAGCGTTTAGGACGAATCCTTCAAATGCACGCTAATACTAGAGAAGAACGCCAAGCAGTATTCAGTGGTGATATCGCTGCGGCAGTAGGACTTAAGAATGCGACAACCGGAGATACAGTGTGCATTCAAAATGAACAGATAGTTTTAGAGTCCATGAGCTTTCCAGAGCCAGTTATATCAATAGCAGTTGAACCAAAAACATCCGCAGACAGAGATAAACTATTTAATGCATTAGGTGCTCTTTCCGATGAAGATCCAACATTCGTCATTCGGAGTGATGTAGAAACCGGACAGACAATTATTGCTGGAATGGGTGAATTACACTTAGAAATAATAAAAGATCGTTTAATAAGAGAGTTCAAAATAGATGCAAATACAGGGCGACCTCAGGTTGCATATCGTGAAACTATTATTTCAAGTTCAAAGGCAGATACAAAATTTGTTCGTCAGTCAGGTGGGCATGGTCAATACGGGCATGTAATTATAGAAATGAAGCCTATGGAAAGAGGGCATGGTATAACGATAGAAAACAAAGTAACTGGGGGTAGAATTCCAAAAGAATATATAAAACCAATCGAACAGGGAATTAAAGAAGCCGCAAAATCTGGCGTGTTAATTGGATATCAGCTTGTAGATTTTCAGATAGATATCCTTGATGGATCTCATCACTCCGTAGATTCATCAGAAATGGCCTTTAAAATTGCAGGTTCTATGGCGTTTAAACAAGCCGCCAAAAAAGCGGGGGTTGCGCTTTTAGAGCCTCTTATGAAGTTAGAAATCACTACACCCGAAGGTTCTATGGGAGATATTATTGGTGATATATCCAGCCGACGTGGCAATGTAGTAGAGATATCAACAGGTGAAAAAATAACTAAAATAATTGCTCATGTACCGCTTGCAGAAATGTTTGGTTACGCGACTGCTATTCGTTCTATTTCAAAAGGGAGAGCATCGCATTCAATGGAGCCTTCACATTTCGTTCGGGTGCCGACAAATGTACAGCAACAAATTGTGGAGAAAAATAAATGAGTGCAAAGGCAACAGCAAACACAAAACAACGTATTCGTATTCGTTTACAGGCTTTCGACCATAGAGTGCTTGACAAATCTGTAAAAGATATTATAAAAACCACAAAAAGGACTGGTGCCATTATAGCTGGCCCGATTCCATTGCCTACAAATATCGAGAGGCATACAGTAAATCGTTCTCCACATGTTAATAAAAAATCTATGGAGCAATTTGAGACAAGAACACATAAACGAATTTTGGATATTATAAATCCTACAGGGAAAACTATAGATGAACTAAAGAAATTAAATCTCCCCTCAGGAGTGGATATTTCTATAAAAGTCGGCTTCTAGAGAATAAGTAAACAGTGAACAGAAAGACTTTAAAAATAGCTGTTGACTGAAACAATGCGGCACCAATTCTTTATAATTGACAATTAAGTACGTGCCTTAGGAGGAAAAATGAAAGGTTTAATTGGGAAAAAGCTTGGTATGAGCCAGATTTACGATGACACAGGTAAAGTCACACCTGTGACAGTAGTGCAAGCTGGACCATGCACTGTTATTGATCAAATGACAGAAGAACGTAATGGTTACAACTCTATTCAACTTGGTTTTGGCGAAAAAAAAGCAAAAAATGTCACTAAGGCCGTGAAAGGTCATTGTGCAAAAAGTGGAAGAGACAGTAATCCGCCTGTTGTTATTCGTGAGTTTAGAACTGATAATGATGAAGAAGTAGAAGTCGGTTCTGTGCTAACAGTTGAACAGTTTAATGAAAGTGAATTTGTTGATATAGTCGGCACAGTCAAAGGACGTGGTTTTCAAGGTGTTGTAAAACGTTATAACTTTGGCGGTGGTCGCTTTTCACATGGTGGTGGTTGGAAAAGAAAACCAGGTTCAATTGGACAATGTGAATCTCCGTCCCATGTTGACAAAGGTAAAAAAATGCCTGGCCAGATGGGAAATGTTCGTCGCACTATTCAGAATTTAAAAATAATGCGTGTCGTAAAAGAAGACAATCTTCTTTATATCAAAGGAGCTGTCCCCGGCCCTAATGGAGGTATTATTGTTGTACATTCCGCTAAAAAGAAACCATTAGCGAAATAAGGATAAATGAATCATGGAAAAAAATATTCAAATAGTTAGCAAAGAGGGTGCTCCCGTTGGTGAGTTTATCATTGAAGATAAATGGATTGAGCTTGAGAAAGGGGAGCAGGCTGTTCACGATGTAGTCGTTGCATACCGTGCAGCTATACGTGCAGGAACAGCATCGACTAAAAGCCGTTCTGAAGTGAAAGGTGGCGGAGCTAAACCTTATCGTCAAAAAGGTACAGGTAGAGCAAGAGCTGGCACACCTACTAGTCCAATTTGGAAAGGTGGCGGTGTTGCTTTTGGTCCGAAGCCTCGTGTTTTTTATAAAAAAGTTAACAAAAAAGTTCGTCAGCTTGCCCTGAAAAGAGCATTTTCGGAAAAGTTGAATGAGTCAACAGTTCATATTATTGATAGTCTTGAATTTTCTGATCATAAAACAAAAAATGCAGTTGAGTTAATGAATAACTTGAAGCTTAATAAAAAAGTTTTGATGGTCGTAAAGGACTACAACGAGAACATACTTTTAGCAACTGGAAATATTCCAAACCTTCTTTTGATAAAAGCTGGCTCTGTAAATGTCTATCAGCTACTGCATTATAGTAACATACTGTTTTCAGAAGAAGCAATCAAAGAATTCGTTGGCAGACTGTAAGAGGAAGGAATAAAAAAATGTGGAATCCATATTCAGTTATTGAAAACATACTTATGACAGAAAAAAGTATGGAAATTAAAGAAGTCAATAAATACATATTTAAAGTGAGTAGAGCTGCAAGCAAAATTGATATAGCTCGCGCTGTTGAAAAAATTTATAGCGTAAAAGTTAAGGATGTAAACGTATTAAACCGTAAAGGTAAACCCAAAAGAATGGGTCGCAAATCTTCGAAGCAAGGACATACTGCGTCTACAAAACGTGCGGTTGTTACTCTATCAGAAGGCAACATCGAAGTATTATAATATAATAATTCATCCGATTATGATCGAAAAATATAAGGTAAAGAACAATGGCTCTTAAAAAATATAGTGCAAGAACTCCAAGTCGTCGACAGATGACTGTGTTGGATTTTGCCGAGATTACTTCTACTACACCGGAAAAATCTCTTGTAAAAGGCAAAAAAAATACTGGAGCCCGCAATAATCAAGGTCACATTACAACTCGCTTTAGAGGCGGTGGCAATAAACGTAAATATCGTATGATTGATTTCAAAAGGGATAAAATTGGTATTCCTGGAAAAGTCAAATCAATAGAATATGATCCGAATCGCAGTGCAAATATAGCTTTAATAGCTTATGCAGACGGTGAAAAACGTTACATCATAGCACCTCTCAAGCTTGAAGTAAATTCAACTGTTATGAGTGGAGCTGAAGCTGAGGTAAAACCTGGCAATGCAAAAAAAATTAAAAATATACCAGTTGGTGTGAATATTCACAATATTGAGTTGCATCCCGGAGGAGGAGCTAAACTGGCAAGATCTGCCGGACAGGTTGCTGTTTTGCGCGCAAAAGAAGATAAATATGCTCAGATAAAACTTCCAAGTGGCGAAATCCGGATGATTAACGTTGAATGTATGGCCTCTATTGGACAGGTAGGTAACATTGAAAAAATGAAAGTTACCTTGGGGAAAGCTGGCAAAAAACGTTATCTTGGAAAGCGTCCTCATGTTAGAGGCGTTGCTATGAATCCCGTTGATCATCCAATGGGTGGTGGTGAAGGCAAAACAAGCGGTGGTGGTCATCCACAGTCACCATGGGGTCAACTTGCCAAAGGCAAGAAAACAAGAAAGAAGAAAAAAGCATCCAGTAAATTTATTGTCGAAAGACGGAGGAAGAAATAATGCCTAGATCAGTTAAAAAAGGCCCTTTTGTTGACGCGCATCTCGCAAAAAAAGTTGAAAGAATGAATAGAAACGGGATGAAACGTCCAATTAAAACATGGTCCAGAAGATCGATGATTATGCCTGACTTCGTTGGGCATACTTTTAATGTGCACAATGGCAAAGAATTTATTGGTGTATTTGTTTCTGAAAATATGGTTGGTCATAAGCTTGGTGAGTTTTCAGTAACACGTCGCTTCAAACTCCATGGTGTAATAAGCGGTAAATAATCATTTTATTTGTTATTCTTTATATTTAAAGCTCACTGAATTAACAATTCAGTGAGCTTTTTTGTATCTACATAATAGAGTATGTAAAGAATTTTGTGTAAACTGTTTTTTATAATATTCTCTCATTTTTGTTAACTACTTTATGAAAAGAAAATTACAAAAAACAGATTTTTTTACAGAGCCACATAATAACATTTCAATACACAAAACATACACCAATTAGAAAATACGTTAAATTCTTCTTTTAAGGCTCCAGTTGATCATGGATGATGCTATCCCTATGTCTTGAACTTGTCTAAACTTGAAAATAAATGAAAAAATGGCTAATCTATATTTAAAATAAGAACTTATTGCTGCTTTTAAATGTACTTCGGCTCTTTTCTCGATTTGAAAAATTGAGAAAAGTTAATAGATTTATTTGTGCGGAAGGACTTCCGCCAAAGAAATCTAGCATATTAGGCTTTTGTGCAGTTATATTAAAAATAATATATAACATTGTTTGACATCAAAGGAGCAGTTTCTATGAAAAAAATCAGAGATTGGTTTGGAAAAAACAAAGAAGTTTTAATAGCTACCGATCATGGTGGTTTGGAAATGAAAAATTTTATTATAAAAAAATTAGCAAGAGAAAATATTAATTTTGTTGATTTGGGCCCTCATGAGTTTGATCCAGTCGATGATTATCCTGACTACGCCTCTAAACTGTCTCTCGCTATTTCAAAAGGAGACGCTTGTTGTGGTATCTTGATTTGTCGCAGTGGTGTTGGAATGGCTATAAATGCAAATCGTTTTAACTATGTCAGGGCAACTGTTGCTTATAGTGAAATTACTGCAAAAATAAGTAGAGAGCATAACTGTAGCAATGTTTTAGTTTTACCTGGTGATTATGTTGATATTGAAAAAGCCATTAATATTGTAAAAATATGGATCAATACTCCATTTTTAGGAGATGAGCGGCATCTGAGGCGTATAGAAAAGATTGAAAAAAATTCTTATGATGAAATCGCAGCAGTGCGTGCTTCTGATCCAGAAATAGCCGATTATATTGATGAAGAAGCTGAAAGACAAAGCAATGGGCTTGAATTGATAGCTTCAGAGAACTTTGCAAGCACAGCTGTTCGTGCTGCTCAAGGAAGCATTTTAACCAACAAATATGCTGAAGGTTATCCTCATAAACGTTACTATGGCGGATGTCATTTTGTTGATAAGATAGAAACACTAGCAATTGAGAGAGCTTGTAAAATTTTTGATGCAGAGGCGGCAAATGTCCAACCACATTCAGGTAGCCAAGCAAATATGGCAGCCTATTTTGCCTTGATTAATCCAGGAGATACAGTTTTAGCTATGGACTTGGCACATGGCGGACATTTAACTCATGGTCATTCGTTAAACTTTAGTGGCATGATGTATAATGTTATTCCATATGGTGTAACAAAAGGAACAGAAACAATTGACTATGAGAACCTAGAAAAACTTGCAGTTAAAAATAAACCTCATCTGATTGTTGCCGGAGCCAGTGCGTATTCAAGAATAATTGACTTTAAAAGACTACGTGCAATTGCCGACAAAGTAGATGCTAAACTAATGGTTGATATGGCACATATTGCTGGCTTGGTGGCGGCAGGTTTACACCCAAACCCTGTTCCTTATTGTGATATTGTCACAACGACAACACATAAATCTTTACGTGGCCCGCGCGGTGGATTAATTCTTTGTAAAGAAGAATATATTAAAGCTGTTAATTCAAAAGTTTTTCCGGGAATACAAGGTGGTCCTTTAGTGCATGTTATTGCCGCAAAAGCTGTGTGTTTTCATGAAGCTATGCTAGATGGCTTTAAAACATATCAGAAACAACTTGTTGCAAACGCTGCACGCTTGGCCGATGAACTTACAAAATGTGGTTTTCGTATTGTTTCAGGTGGGACTGATAACCATCTAATGCTTGTAGACTTGCAGCCTAAAGGTGCATCTGGAAAAGCAGTTCAAAACGCATTAGATAAGGCAGGGATTACCGTAAATAAAAACATGATCCCTTTCGACCCTGCCAAACCTTTTATTACAAGTGGGATTAGAATCGGTACTCCTGCAATAACTACTCGCGGACTAAAGGAAAGCGATATGGTGTTCATTGCTAAATGGATTGACAGAGCTGTTACTCATAGAAAAGACGAAGCAGTTCTTGCTGAAGTTTGCAATGAAGTAAAAGATTTTATTGAAAAACACCCAATGCCGGAATTTTGATAAGCTAAAATCTCTCAGGTTTTTGAAAGACGTAATGTATTTCTTTATGGGAATAATTATTACTTAAACAAAGCATTAGCAGTATCCTTGATTTTGTGGCACTTATAGGACCTCCAAGAATAACCCCAAGTTTTTGAAGTTCTACAGCGCCGCCTTCTCCAGCGTATATCGGAAGAATATTACCTTCCGGAGACCTCGACTGAATTAAAAAAGTTACATCGGCTGTTGCCTTTAAGACAGATTTTATTGTTCTGAAGAACTTTTTACTTACATTACCCACACCATATCCCACAACAACAATCCCTTTTGCTCCGTTTCTTACAGCAGCTTTTACTAAACTACCATCAGCACCAGGATACGCTAATATTATATCAATTTTAGGATACGTTTTGGGAAATTTAAACTTATTAAAATGTATGGGTTTATTGTACCATGTTACGTGATATTCGTCAACAATACCTAGAACACCACGTTTACCCCCATTAAATGCGTCAACATTAGAAGAATCTGTCTTGGAGACAGCCAAGCCATTAATTATATTACCATTCATAACAACCATAATATTTCCGTTATTTGATTGAGAAGATAATATTACGCGAAGTGCATTTATAGTATTCCTTGGTCCGTCTGCATCTTTTTCAGAAGCTGTTCTCATAGCCCCCGTTATTATTATTGGTTTGTTGGGATGAATTATCTGATTTAGGAAGAATGCTGTTTCTTCCATTGTATCTGTGCCATGGAGGATTAGTAATCCGTCTATTTCTAAATCTTCATTTAGCTGTTTTATTTTATGTGCCAACTTAGTATAAATTTGAAAATCCATGTCTCTGCTGTCAATGTTAGCGACTGGAAATACCTTTAAATTAGCAAGTTCTTCAAGCTTTGGGATAGACCTTATTAAATCCTCGCCAGATAAAGAAGGAACAGCACCACCACTAAGCAAATCAATTTTCTGCGCAATAGTCCCTCCGGTTGTAATAACCGCCATTGTTTTTTTATGAATTTTAGATTGACCTTCTGAGATTTTGGGTATCATAACAACAGGAAATTAATGTTTTTTTATTTTAGAACTCTCATAAATGTTCTATTAAATTCAGATTTGGAGAATGCGTTTCAAAAAAATATATATAATCAAATTCTATTTTGAATAATAGCTGGGATTAACAAAAAAGCAATATAATTTCCATCTAAAAATCCTATAGACTTGTATTTTTCTCTAATTTTCTTATTCTTTTATTTAAACAAAATTGTATATCGCCACAGTGAATCTTTTCTGTATAATTTTTACCAATGTCCAATATCCCGGAGGATACAAAATAAAACTTTAATGAAAGAAAAATAATGAACTACCTCGGGGCAAAGCCCACGAGATATCGACGCTTTTCAGAAAAGCTTAGCAAAACTCTGTTTAGTTTGAAATGACCCAGAGGGTCGGGGAATAAGCCCTCACTGATTTAAAAATATTCGGTGTTTTACCTAACAACTAACAACTTATGTACTTTCAACACAGGCACTAATTTTGAAATCTTCGGAGGTAAGGTGTGCGCAAAATAATTGATGCTCAAATGAAAATTGGTGAAGTGGACATATCTTGTATAGAGTTTGATTTAAAGTCAAGAGATGAAATACCTAAATTGCTAATGGGATTTCAGGCAATTTACGGTAATACAGAAATACGTTAAAAAGTTTGTTTTAGTGCTGTTGGGATGTTAATTCCATTGAAAGAAAAATCAAAATTCCTTCCTATTTAAGGCATTCAATTCGCCTGTAGCAACATAATTTGCTACATTTTCATTAGCTAAATTCTGAATGTTATTTTCTTTTAATCTTTGTCTGATAATTTCTGAGCTTTTTTCTCTTTCATAATTATATCTTTCCTAAGAATTATACTTTGTCATATCCGTTATCTCTGCCTTCAGGAAGGCTTTTTTCCTTTCTGCACATTTTTTGCAACAGCCACAGTGCAAATTATCTATAGGATTTATACACGAAAAAGTTATTGAAAGAATATTTTCATCAACCTTTTTAAGAATATCGTTTTTATCTTTTCCTAATAGTGGACATCGTATTTTTATACCTCTTCCTAATGTCTCGGAAAGCAAGTTTGAATACTTTGAGAAAAATCTCTTTGCAGAATCTTTATACAAATTTGGCTTTAGCCAGCCACCAACTATAAAATTAGCCTCTTTTACTAAACATAAACACGCGGCAATATTTCCCAGGAAAACATTCCTTCCGGGAATATACACGGATCCATCGGGAGCATCATAGCCCGGGATATTACTGCCTAGCGCCCAATGTCCAGCATATAGATTTGTGAAGTCACAGCTAACTTCGGTAAGGCTACATACACTAGTGCTTTTTAATAATTTCTTCAGATGTGCTTTTTCTGCATCTTCCCACGGAAAACCAAAAGATACGTAAAGAGGATAAACTTTATCGTATTTTTTAGATTCATTGCAAAGTAAATAGCAACTTTCTAGTCCGGAGCTAATAAGAAATACTGCTTTTCCTGTTCCCATTACCAGTTCCCTCCATAACAGTCATTGCTTACAATATAATTCATCCACGGTGTGATGCAATTTACTTTTATCGTAAGAAGTTGACTTTAACCCAGACTTCACAGCTGGGTGTCGTTGCAATTTAATTACCTTATATCCAACATGTTATAAGATATAATTCTTATATATGGTAAATATTCGGTTATGACGTTTTTATCCGCATAGCCCAGATCTAAAGGCTTTTGTTAGAGGCATTTTATGAAATTTACCCAAAAAAAACGTCATAATCGAATATTTACATTCTGTAGACACACAAAATGAGTAAATATATCATTATTGGATCAATTTCTTTTGTTTTTTTATTTTAGAAAATGATTTAGATATACAGCAAGCCATTCTTTCTGTTCATCTGACTTTATAATCAAATTTAAACAGAAAAAAATAACAACAAAAACAACTCCTGATAAAAAGAGAGAAACAATTCCGTGCCAATCAAAGTGATGTAATATTGCAGTTTGCTTAATGTAAAAATAGAAAATTTTTCCAATTCCAACAGCAACTAGAGAAACGCACAGTATCTTAAAAAAAGAGACCAGTACATCGAACTTTCTATCAAACACAATTCCAAGTTTCTTGTTTAGAATAAAGAAAAGTACACTACAGTTAATAATAGAGGAAATAGTTGTTGCCAGAGCGATACCTCCCTGTTGCAATGGCCACATTAGAATAATGTTTAATACAAAATTTGTAAATACACAGGCCAGGGCAATCTTCACAGGAGTTTTCATGTCTTTTCGTGAATAAAAACCTGAAAGAATAATTTTTAAAGCTGCAAAAGCTGGAATACCCATTGAATAAAAAAGCATTGCCCATGCTGTTTCAGAAAGTTCTTTTTCTCCAAACCTATCACCACCATATATCAGTGATATGATGGGATAACGGAATATTAGCAAAAACAGAGCAATCGGAACACTAATAAAGAACATCTGTTTTAACCCATATCTTAATGCTTGCTGCAGTTTATCGTATCTTTTTTCAGCTGCATGTTTAGACATAGTGACCAGTGCAGCATTGCCAATAGAAACAGCAAAAATGCCAATTGGCAAATAAATAAGCCGTTCGCTATAATAGAGAGCTGGAGCCGCATAATTACCTATATAAATCGCGATAAAACTGTCAACTAAAGTGTTTATTTGTAAAGCTGCTGCACCAATAAGCCCAGGAACAGCTAACGTAATAAACTCATTAACAGCATAATTATTCCAAAGTTTTGGCATATACGAAGTTGGCAGCATGTTAGCTTTTTTTAATAAAAACATCATTGCAGCCAGCTGAATTACACCAGAGAATAGGACTGCCCAGCTGACCCTATATATTAAAATTTTTGGGTTGCCTCCCCAAAAGACAAGTAATGTAACAATTATTGCCAGGTTTAAAATAACAGAGTTTAAGGCTGGAAGAAAAAATCGACCAAATAAATTCAATATTCCAGCACAAACACCTGTAAGACAAATAAAGAAAGTGTAAGGCATTAATATAGGAAGAAGTATTAAGGCAAAATGGACCCTTTCCACATCAAAGTAAGGACTTATGGCTATTCCGCAAATGCCAATTAAAATACTTATAACAGCTAATACAACTCCCAAAGTACCAAGTATTATACCAAAGTCATTTCGTGCTTTATGAATGCCTTCTTTTTCAATAATATGCCCAAGCATTGGAATCAATGCCTGTGACGCAGCCCCTTCTCCAAAAAAACGTCGAAAAGTATTGGGTATTTTAAAAGCCAATATCCACGCGCTCATGATAGCTCCGCCTCCAATAACTCTAGCAAGAAGCATATCCCTTAAAAGACCAAGTACCCGACTTATTAAAACTGCCGTGGAAGCAGAAATACCTTTTTTAATTATTTGTCGAGACATTGTTTACCTATTAATATCTGATGATGAAAGAATCCAAGGCTTGCCTAATGGGAATTTGATTGATTTTTATTTCGTCAACCCTGGCATGGGACGGACCATGTTTTAACCACTCAATCAAACACAGCACCTTTTCCTTTTCTCCCTGTACCAGCACTTCCACATTCCCTTCGTAAACATTTTTTACATACCCTTGCAGTCCAGAATATTTTTTTGTTTCTTGTAGGGTATAGTACCGAAAACAAACGCCAGTAACAATGCCTTTTATTTTTATCAAATAAGATATTTTCATAAACAGTTGCCACAAGCTAAAGTTTAAAACTTTATCTTTTGTTCAATGACAGGATCACATTAAGTTCTATTCAATCACTTTTCTGGTTCTTAGACAAATTATAAATCCTTTGTCTTTATCTATTTCAATCTTATCTATTTTTTTTATCACACCTTTAGCTTTTCTTGAATAATACGGCTCAAACTCTTTGATTACATATGCTCCAAAAGCGAAAGGAAGAGATAAGCCTCCTAGTTTTATGTTTTCTATTTTAAAGCCTGTTAGAACCTTCTTGCCTTTGACTTCTGCAAACAAAGGTACTCCGATAATGGTATAATCCAGTGCTATAGGAATCGTCCTTAAAACTTTCCTTCTAAAAGAAAAAGAAATGAAATTATTGATATCGATAATTATTGATAATGGACTCTTCCTTAAATTTTTCGGGATAAAATATTTATTATACAACACGGTCGCTTCTGAGACATTGAAGGTGTAATATTTCTGTGCTCTCAATTCAAGTGAATGCAGCTTTACTAAGGATTCTCTAAATTGTTCTTTAGACAATTCTACCTTGTGTGGAGAGAACAAAGAAGGATATAAAATCATAAAGACTGCATATAATATAGCAACAACCATAACTAATATAATAATGCGCCAGATAGCCTTAATTTTATTGCGCAAAGCATTGCTTCTCTTTTTATTTAAAATAGCTGCTTCTAATTGTTCTTTATCTAATTTTACGCCACATTTTCTACAAAAAATTGATGCATGTTGATTTTCATGACCACATTTTTGGCACCTAACAATCATTAGCAATATCCTTACAAGTTAAACTTGTTTTATCTTTTTATTTTGATTAACAATACAATCTCTTTCTATATCAATAAGTTAAAGAATAAATTCCTATACTCTTAAATTATATGAGTTTTCAATAACGACTTTACCGCTTGGGATTACTTCCTGCAATTTCAAAAAAAGGCTTGGCCTTTGTAAAACTATAGGTTTAAACACAGGCCCGACAATGTTGATGCTTCTCTTTATTTGGAGGTTTTGGAGGGTTCTACTTTCTTTTTTGCTTTTTTATCTGAATTCTCCTGCTTCGGCTTACTAGAATCTATCTCTTTTTTTTCAGCTTTTTTATATGACTCGGAACGGTAATCTGTCTGATAAAACCCATTTCCTTTAAAAAGAATTCCGGCGCCCGTTCCAATTAGTTTCTTTAAAGAATCTGTATGACATGAAGAACATGTTTTTAATGGTATGTCATTCATGCCTTGAAAAACTTCAAAAGAATGACCGCAATTTTTGCATTTATACTCGTATGTAGGCATTTATTTATTTCCCTCCTTGTTTAAAGGTGAATAATATTGCACGCAATATCTTTTTTTCAACAGGATAATAATATACCAAAATACAATTGTAATATTTATATCTTAAGCTAGAATTAATCTATTAAACTTAAACTCAGACAATGCAGACGATCAGTTTAGTATAGCTGCGAAAAAAACAAGACACTGCTGTACTATGTATTGCAAAGGACGTAGTCCCGTTTATTTTTACCATTTTGCGATAGTTGACAAAGTAGACATGATACAATAATCATCCCCATGTGGTTTGAATTTTGCAAACTTCAAACGCATTATGTGGGTTAAAATCTTGGCATCATTTTAAAAAAGTTGTTTAAAATCTTACGAGGAGGAAAATATGCTAAAAAATGTAAACCCAACAGAAACAAGTGCATGGAAAAAGCTTGCTAAAAAGTTTGTCGCAAATAAACATATTCAGATGAAAGATCTCTTTGCCACTGACAAAAATCGGTTTAATAAATTTTCTCGCAGTTTTGGAGAGGAAATTCTTCTGGATTTTTCCAAAAACATTATCACTGAAGAAATTTTTACCAATCTCCTTGATCTTGCAGAAGAATTGGATATTAAAAGTGCTATTAATGCAATGTTTAGCGGTGAAACAATTAACAAGACGGAGAATCGCGCGGTTTTACATACAGCACTTCGTAATCGTAGCAACAAAGAAGTGATTGTGGACGGAGAGAATGTTATGCCAAAAGTAAATGCTGTCCTTGATCAAATGAAAGCATTTTGTTTTAAAATCCATAGTGGCAACTGGAAAGGATATACTGGTAAAAGAATTACAGATATTGTAAATATTGGTATTGGCGGTTCTGATCTTGGACCAGTTATGGTTACGGAGGCTCTTAAAAAATATAATATAAACGGAATTACTACACATTTTGTTTCCAATGTAGATGGAACTCATATCGTTGAAACACTCAAAACTCTAGATCCGGAAACTACACTTTTCCTTATAGCCTCAAAAACATTTACTACTCAAGAAACAATGACTAATGCTCACTCAGCGCGCAACTGGTTTCTTGAAGCGGCAAAAGATAAGTCTGCTGTAGCAAAACATTTTGCAGCACTGTCAACCAACGGCAAGGCTGTTTCAGAATTTGGCATTGATCTTAATAATATGTTTGAGTTTTGGAACTGGGTAGGCGGCCGCTATTCTCTATGGTCAGCGATTGGTCTTTCTATTGCCTTAGCTATTGGTTTTGATAATTATACCGAACTTCTTGAAGGTGCATGCGAGATGGACATACATTTTGCACAAACCGACTATAAAGATAACATCCCAATAATTCTAGCTCTTATCGGCATCTATTACAATAATTTTTATGGAACCGCAACCGAAGCTATATTGCCATATGACCAATACATGCATCGCTTTTCAGCCTATTTTCAACAAGGCAATATGGAATCTAATGGTAAATATATTGATCGTAACGGTAACCGAGTTAATTATCAGACAGGCCCTATCATTTGGGGTGAACCTGGTACAAACGGACAGCATGCTTTTTATCAATTGATTCATCAGGGTACTAAGCTTATACCATGCGATTTTATAGCACCAGCAATTTCGCATAATCCAATCGGAGATCACCACCAGAAACTTCTCTCTAATTTTTTTGCTCAGACCGAAGCCCTTGCTTTTGGCAAAACAAAAGAACAGGTTGAAGTAGAATTTGCTGCAATTGGTAAAACACCTGAAGAAACAGCTGAGGTCGTGCCGTTTAAAGTATTTGAAGGAAATCGTCCAACTAATTCTATCCTAGTTAAAAAGATTACTCCTAATATTTTAGGTAAGCTTATCGCTATGTATGAACATAAGATTTTCACACAAGGTGTTATCTGGAATATCTATAGCTTTGACCAATGGGGCGTTGAATTGGGTAAGCAACTTGCAGGAAAAATACTTCCCGAACTTAAAGGAGATGACACAGTTTGTTCCCATGACAACTCAACTAATGGCCTCATTAATAAATGGAAAGAATGGCGATAGGTTGTTTTTATATACTTGCCACAATCGGTTATTCGAAATTTTGCACTGCATTCTAAGTGTTACATTATTCTATTATTTTGTCATGCAGGCGGCAAGTATATTATTAGTAAATTCTCAATTCCCAATAATTTGAAAATTGGCAGCTATAATCAAATGAAAGCAAACCATCAATGCCTCCCCCAAAATATCTAGACTCGTAATTTATAGTAGTCTGGTCATCAAGGAGAAGTATTTTGGATATTTGGCTGTAATTCCAACCATCGTTTAGAAGTATTAATGTTTTGATACGATCAGCCAATTTTCTGTTAGTTTCGCGTTTATGCAATATCTTCAGATGTTTGACTTCGGAATTTGATAAAAGGATTTTTCCCATTTTTTAAAAATAACATACATACTCAAGCGAACTCAAAAACTATAGAAGATTGTAATACAAAAAGCAATATGTTTCTAAAATTAAAAACTCGAAAAATGAGACGGCTTGAGTATATTAAGGTTTATTTTTAAATAATATTTTTAGTTTTAATAGAGCATAAAGCTTTGATTATATTATTTTCCCGTGTTTGCTTTTTTACTTGAAAATATAATATTATTTTAACGGAAAGAAGTATTTAAATAAATACTGAAAAGTTCCAGCTTGTGTCGTCTTTAAAGGTTGCAGTCAAATAAGTAAGTGAATGAGCTTAAAAAAATGAAGAGGAGAACGTGTTATGTCGCGTTATGTAGTAGATCGATCGGACGGTCTTGGTGTCCTTTATGCGTTTATACGTTTGTTCGCATTGGTGCCGACAAACGTTTTAAGAGAAATACTCATGATTCCAATATTTAGAAAACTATTTTTTTATTTTTTTAAAAAATTAATGGACAGACAGCTAAAAACCAGAAAAGAGTTTCCAGATCAGGTACAAGAAGATAAACATGCTGTTATGATGGCTATCTTCAATATGATTTCGGAGACAGTCTTTAATGCTAAGTCACAACATGTAAAAAGAAAACGTCTAAAAATGTTCCTTGATATTTTTCTTGCCAGAGTGCCGCAAATTGAAAATTTTAAGAAACAGTACGGTTCATATCCTCCCAGTTTTCTTGTAATTGGAATCGGCAAATACTGTAATTTGAAGTGTGTAGGATGTTATGCTAACAGCGATTCTGATGCGTGCGAAAAGCTTGAATGGAATATTCTTGACAGGGTTATTACGGAAAAGAAAAAACTTTGGGGTTCATACTTTACTGTGATCACAGGCGGTGAACCCCTAGTTTATAAAAGTCAGGGAAAAACCCTTTTTGATTTAGCGGAAAAGCATTCCGATCAACTATTTATGTTCTACACCAATGGTACCCTTATTAATCAGAAAGTTGTAGACAGGTTAAATGAACTCGGCAATTTAACTCCAGCTGTTTCAATTGAAGGATATGAGAAAGAGACAGATGAACGTCGCGGTAAAGGGACCTATAAAAAGATCATGACCGCAATGAAACTATTGAGAGACAACAAAATAGGATTTGGTATTTCTGTTACTGCGACCAAACTCAACGCAGAACTTCTTTCAGAAGATAAAATATATGACTATTATTTTCAGAAATGTGGTGCATCATATGCTTGGATGTTTCAGTATATGCCAATTGGACGAAAGAAAACACTTGACTTGCTTGTAACACCTCAGCAGCGTCTTAAGCTGTTCAGAACAGTCAAACATTTAATAAAAGATAAAAATTATTTTATTACTGATTTTTGGAATTCTGGCAGCTGCGTAGAAGGCTGCATCTCTGCGGGTCGTTACGGAGGTTATTTGTATATTGACTGGAATGGGCATGTTGCTCCGTGTGCCTTTAATCCTTATTCGCCTATAAATATTTATGATGCTTACAAGGAAGGCAAAGACCTTAATGATATTTTACAGGAGCCTTTCTTTAAAGCAATACGTGAATGGCAATGCGATTATGGTTTGACAAAGCCGAAAGAAGAAATAGGCAACTGGATTACACCATGTATTTCGAAAGACCATTACAAGGATTTAAGATCTATTATTGACAAATATCAACCTCTCCCAATAGATGAACCAGCAAAAGAAGCTCTTGAGGATGAAAGCTATAAGGAGGGCATGATCAAGCATGGAGAAGAACTGGCTGAAGTTCTTGGACCTGTCTGGGAAAAAGAATACTTAAAAAATAACTGACTTAAGATAGAGGTAAGCACAAACCAGCGTAGCCGGAACCAAAAAGCTGCTTTGAGTAAATTCCAAAATTCAAAAAACAAATAAACAAGCGAAACGAATAAAAATAATAATTTATTTATTCCTTTAGTCGATTTCTGAACAATGCAAGAAAAAACACGATAAAAATGAGACATCCCCCTAGTAGTGGATATGACGTAGTTTTCTTGACAAAAGTATACTTCAACGTGCATCGATCACAAGGTTTTAGCTCTTTCGCTTTGATAAATAAATGAGACATGTCATTCTCATTTAAAGTGTTATACGGTGGTTCTGGATCTTTCTTTGTTTGTTTCGGGATACTTTCAGTTATTGTATGAATGATATAGTCCTTTGGCAGAATAACTTCCATGGAATACTCGTCAATAATAAACCTTGACGAATTCACAAACAGACTTTGATATTTATAAATACCATATTGACCCGGTCTAATGTTTTTCCAAGGCATGTAGACAGGATTCAGGAAAGAGAGGGAGAGGGTTTTTCCGCTGATAGGAGTCTTTCCCAAAGCTACACATAAAAATTTAAATCCATCTATGGCTTTTAATTTCACGGGCAGCTCTTTTCCGGACTCTTCAACCTTTGCAGTTATCTTTTTAATCTGGGGGGAATTCAAAGGCAGGTAGAGATGAGTCTCTTCTGGATATTTGCCCATTTTTATAGTCGTAAATACTTCGGCTGAACCATTGCCATTTATGCGAATGGTTTCCTTGTAATTTTGAATATGATGCTCTGCCTGAGATTCTATGCTGAATAGCAAGCACTGAATTATTATGAGGATGAAGATTGGACGGATACTGGTTATACGTCTAAGTGCTTTGCAAATATACATAACGATTCTTTCTCGGTTAATAAGTTACTATGCCCATAATCCTATACAGAGTGAATCCTGCAAGTACCAAAAAAATTATTCCCACGGTTGATACGGCTACCCCATACACTAAACTATTAAATACTGAAAACTGCCCGCTACTGTAAAGAATAACGTTTGGTTTTGAATTGATGGGGAGCGAAATAACCCAGTCAATCGCGAAGGCTGCTGGGAGGGCTAAGGCCACAGGATTAAATCCTAGCTTTTGGGCAAGAGCAATAATGATTGGTATCAGGATAAGGCAACGCATTGTCTTGCTCGTAAACACGATATGAGAGTAAACTGTAACAGCCATAACGATTATGTATACAAGCCAGAAGTTTACGCCGGGCTTGATATTAAAGGCATCAAGCATGTACCCTACCATCCAGCGCGCTGCTCCGGTACCCTCCAGAGCAAGGCCACCGGCATAGGCGCCGGCGCTGAAGATCAATACCTCCCATGGAATATTGGCCTCCTTCCATTTAATGAGTCCGATCTTCGGCATGAACGCGATAATAGCTCCGATTATTGCCGCTATTACTGGGCTAATCTCAAATCCAAACCATTGTGCTTGATATTTATCGGTCATCCAGAAGAAAAGCACAATGGCAAATATAATGGCCCCATGTATCTCCATAGCAGTAATGCGACCCATTTTTTTTAGCTCCTTAGCAATGCCTTCTACCCCGCTTCCTTTATTAGGCTTAATGTTTCCCTTTTTAACCCTGAAGAACAAGTGTGGGCCGATAAACCAGGATGCAAGCAATGTGGCTAAGACAACAGGGAGTGATCCTATCAACCACTCAGAATAGTATACACGATGCGAGGTCATGCCAATGATAAACGCGACGGCAATAAGGTTTGCCGCACTGCCCGTCAGGAAGCCGGAGCCGGACATACTGATCGCTTGCTGATTTATCAAGAATATGTTTTTCCCTGCATTATTCGGATTTTGACTCGTTGAACCAAACATGTCTGCGACCATCAGCATAATAGGTAATGCTATCAGTGTACGCGCCGCAGAAGATGGAATAAATAATGCCAAAACCAGCTGAAGGAAGACAAAAGCAAGGCAAATCGTGTATATGTTGTGTCCGCATTTCAGTACAAACAAAAGCGCAAGTCTTCTCGCCAGATTTGTTTTAACTAGAACCGAACTAAGGATAAATGCAGCAATATTAAGCCAAATAACACCGAGACCAAGAGCACTCAATACATTTTCTTCACTTCGAACGCCTAGCAATACTAGCATAACCATCAATATCAAGGATGTGACATACTCAGGGATAGGCTCCAATACCCACAACACAAATGCAAATGCAAAACAAGCCAGCGAATACTGCCCTGCCAGTGTGAGACCGGCAGGTGTAGGCATGAAATACAGAACTGCAAAAACCACAATTGCTAGCGGAATTCCAAGATATTCCGACCATCTCTTGCCGGTTGATGATTTTTTGCTTTCGTTATTGGAAGGTTCCGGACAATCGTCCGCAGATGAGCTCTCTTTATTTTTTTTGGTTTCTGTTATCTTAGTCATAGCATTTATTGAAATCCTGATCGATTGGTACTTGTATTCAGACTGGACAATAGCGAAGGCAAACTATTCCAATCATGGCTAACTAAAAATTAAATAATAGACAAATTGATTGGAATTTTGGTATATATTCAGTGAGTAGCGTTGTATTAGTACTTTTGTACTCATCGACATGTATGTTACTGAATGTGTACGGACTTTGATTATCCGCTCAACTCCAAACTCCATTTATTTTATATTAGAACAGTGTAACATCAAGTGTTTTTTTAACAAAATTTGCCATTTTTTCGCTGAAAAAATAGGAACAAAATAATGATCAGACTCTAGGCTCAATGATAAATTGCAAAATATGCAATGATGACTTGGTGACAGAGTTAAAAGAGCTTCAACTTACTTCTTCTGCTCTTGAGTCCATTTTCGCAGCAGCAGCAGATGGCCATGAAAAGGTTGGATGCAGTTGTCTTAGGACAGGATACGAAATGTAACCAGGTTATCATAAGCTAATCCGCAAAAATGTTTACAAATTTTTCTTTCGTTTTTCAGGTTAAGTTATACTGAAAATGTTTGTACATAAAAAAGCACTTGTGCTTATTACAATCGAATGATTGCTTGCGCTTCTCACATTAAAAATTTACAGTAATTCTCATCTTTCTAATTTTCTTAAAAATTATTAAGCGGATATCGCTGAGAATTTATGTGGCTACTGCATAGTGCAAAACTGCGAGATTTTTTATCTACTCCGTGTTTTATTGATAGTTTCTTTACAAGATAACTGAAAATGAACTCGATTATTTTGGTGTAATGTGCTAATATTTGTTCTAATGAACTTTGTAATGCTTAGTTTTTGGTTTTTGAGAAAATTAGTACTAAAGCAGAAAGAGGAGATGCATTATGCCGCAAAATCTAATTGATAAAGAAACGGCGGAAAAAACCGCGATTGATGGTCTTTTAAAGCACTTGGAAAGCGACCCAAAAAAAGGATTGACTTCACAGGAAGTAGAAAAACGCCTTGCCGAATATGGGCCAAACGAGCTTGAAGAAAAACATGAAAGCATTTTCATGAAGCTTTTGAAAAACTTTTATGGTCCAATCCCCATAATGATTGAGGCTGCAGCTCTTCTCAGTGCTATATCCTGTGCCTGGAATGATTTTTCCGTAATAATGTTTCTTCTTATAATGAACGCTTTGATAGATTTTTTACAGTCGAGAAAAGCAGATAGCGCTATTGCAGCCCTAAAAGCAAGCTTAGCCAGTAAGTCAAAAGCTCTTAGAAATGGTGTATGGGCAGAAATTGAAGCAAAGGTATTGGTTCCGGGAGATATTATTCGTTTACGTTTGGGGGATGTTTTACCTGCAGATATAAAGTTAATGGAAGGGGACTACCTTTTGGTAGATGAAGCTGCTTTAACAGGAGAATCTCTTCCTGTAGAAAAGCATGTTGGCGATGTAGCTTATTCTGGCGCAATAGCAAAACAAGGTGAAATGAATGCTTTAGTTTATGGGACAGGAGTTAACACATTTTTTGGAAGAACTGCTAAGCTGGTTGCTGAAGCAAAAACAAAAAGTCATTTCCAAGCCGCTGTTACCAAGATCGGACAATATCTTATAGCTCTTAATTTTATTTTAATAGCAGTAGTTCTTCTTGATGCTGTATTCTTCGGAAAACATGACGTTAACTGGTGGAAAGAAATTACATTCTGCCTAGTATTAACTGTTGCTGCTATTCCAGTAGCTTTGCCTGCAGTATTAAGCGTAACCATGGCTGTTGGTGCACAAAAACTGTCTAAAAAGAAAGCTATTATAAGCAAGCTTGTAGCTATCGAAGAGATGGCAGGCATGGATATTCTCTGTTCAGATAAAACTGGAACAATTACAAAAAATATATTAACAGTGAGAGGATTCAGTCCGCTAGGTAACTTTGTAGATGATGATATAAAACTGTTTGGATGTCTGGCTTCAAAGGCTGAGGATAATGATGCAATTGATACTGCTGTTATCTCTAAAGTAACAGAGAACAAAGAATTAACTGAAAAAATTAAAAAATACGAGCAGCTTGAATTCAGACCTTTTGATCCAGTTTCAAAGCGCACTGAAGCCGACATAAAAACTTTAAAAGGAAAGATCAAAGTAACTAAAGGGGCACCTCAGGTAGTTCTAGCTTTAGCAGAGAATAAAGATAAAATAAAAGATGAGATATCTAGACTTGTAGATGAAGCAGGAGAACGTGGTTTTCGCACATTGGGTGTCGGAAAAACTAATGCCGATGGTAAATGGGAATATGTTGGGCTAATTGATCTTGAAGATCCACCTCGAGATGATTCAGCTCAAACAATTAAAACAGCCAAAGAATTAGGCGTTGAAGTTAAAATGATTACCGGCGATCATGGTGCTATTGCAAAAGAAACATGTCGCCAAGTTGGAATAGGTCCAAATATTCTTAAAGCTGAAGCACTTGATGGATTACCAGACAGAAAAGCTATAAAACTTGTAGAAAGTTCTAATGGATTCAGTCAGGTTTTCCCTGAACATAAATATGAAATTGTTGAACTACTTCAGAAAAATAACCACATTGTCGGTATGACAGGTGATGGTGTTAACGATGCTCCCGCCCTTAAAAAAGCAGATGCTGGAACAGCAGTTGACGGAGCCACTGATGCAGCTAAATCAGCTGCAGATATTGTTTTAACAGACCCCGGCCTTTCTGTAATTATTGATGCGATAAAAGAAGCGCGTAGAATATTCCAGCGCATGACGAGTTATGCTATATACAGAATTGGCGAAACCATTGATGTGTTGTTTTTTACGGTTATTGCTATTTTGATTTGGGGCAGATTTCCTGTTGCACCTATCATGATTATCTTATTAGCTGTATTTAATGACTTTCCTATAATGACAATTGCCACAGATAATGTGAAGTATTCCAAGAAACCTGATAAATGGAATATGCGTAACGTTATAGGCATAGCAACGGTAGTCGGCCTTTTGGATGTAGTTTTTACACTGGCTTTATTTGCTTTTGGGTACAATGTTTTATTGAAAGATCCAGGAATTTGCACGGTAGGCGGGAATGTTGTTAATCATATTGTTGAAGGCGGAAAAATTCTTTTCCCTGCAATTAACAACTATCAGTTTGCTCCACAATGGATAAAGTCCATACTACCTCCAATAACATATCCACAGCTACAAACCGTTGCTTTTATACAACTACTTATTGCTGGTAATTTTACGATTTTTATTTGCAGAACCGTAAAAGGTTTCTGGTCAATTGCTCCAAGCAAAGGCTTATTTCTGGCCTCTTTAATTTCAAAACTTATCATTTCTATAGCTTGTTGGAATGTATTCTTTGATGGGACCTGGGGGCTTATTCCTGGAATTACATGGCAATATATTGTTCTAATATGGTGCTATGCATTTATTGAAAGAATGATTATTTCTGACTGGATAAAAGTTCAGGCTTGGAAACTATTCGACCATAAAGGAATTAAATTTCATAGACATGGAAGGGTACATCAATAATGGATAATACAATAAAAATTGAAGATATTGATTTAGATGTTAAAAAATTAGGGATTGCTAGATTTGAATCTCCACTTTCCAGTTCTATTAGTCTCAGCGTTACAAAAGAACATTTTATCGAAAAAGGTGACCGCATACATTATACTATTCGCGTCTCTGAAGATGGTACACCTTTGCAAAAGAAAAGCTTTGAACGGGCAGGCCCGAGAGCTAAAATATATTTTAAACCTCAAACAACCAGGGCTGCCATTGTAACTTGTGGTGGCTTGTGCCCTGGTTTAAATGATGTGATCAGAGGCATTGTCATGGAATTGTACCAATGGTACGATGTTGATGATGTTTGGGGAGTTCGCTACGGTTTTTCCGGACTAGCTGCAAACCCAGAACATCCTCCAATAAAACTTGATCCAGAAGTGGTTTCTGAAATTCATAAACTAGGAGGCACTATACTGGGCAGCTCAAGAGGTCATCCAGACGTTAAAGAGATGGTAAAAACTTTAGTAAAAAGAGGAATTAATATTCTATTCTGTATTGGAGGAGATGGCACACTTCGTGGGGCAAGTGCTATTGCAGAAGAAATAAACAAACAGAAACTTGATATTTCAGTTATCGGAATTCCCAAAACTATTGATAATGATATAAATTTTGTATATCAGAGTTTTGGATTTCAATCAGCAGTATCAATAGCTTCCGGTGTTATTGACTGTGCGCATGTTGAGGCCGTTGGTGCAAAATACGGAGTGGGACTAGTTAAACTTATGGGACGCGATGCCGGTTTTATAGCTTCATACGCGGTAAGAGCCAGTGGCAACGCAGATTATTGTTTAATTCCTGAAATGGACTTCAAGCTGGAAGGCAAGGATAATCTATACGAAAATCTTCGAAATTATCTTTTAAGGAAAGAACATGCTGTTATTGTTGTTGCTGAAGGAGCAGGGCAACATTTGATAGGTAATAGCGGCAAAACTGATGCTTCTGGCAATAAGCAATTTAATGACATTGGACGTTTTATTCGTTTTAATATGCAAGAATATTTTAAAGAAAAATGGGACATGCCTGTTAGCATAAAATATATCAGTCCAAGTTATGTTATTCGAAGCGTAAAAGCCAATAGTGAAGATAGTATCTTTTGTGCCGACCTTGCCAGATTTGCTGTAGATGCTGGTATGGCTGGAAAAACAGATATGATGATTGGCCACTGGCATGGCGAGTTTACAAATGTCCCATTAAAGGCTGTTGAAGGACTAAAAAAGCGCGTGCGCCGTGAAAGCAGGCTCTGGCTAAGTGTTCTTGCAGGAACAGGACAGCCGCCAGAATGGTGGTAATCACGACAGTTCATACGAATCAATTGCTACGATAAAACCGTATCGTAGCAATTCCATAAACCAAAGATGGTGGCAAAATTTTATTTAAAATTATTATATTTGTTGATATCATCTTTTTTCCCGAGAACCATTAGCGTATCTTGTGTGCCTATAGTATAATGAGGACCAGGAGTAAAAATTAATTTTGAAGCATCAGGCCTTTGCACTGCAACAATATATAATTCATATTTATGCCTGAAATTTGAATCTTTTAAGGTCATTCCTTCTAGGTTAGGCAAAGGCACAACTTCTGCGATAGAATATTCTTCAGATAGTGGCAGATAGTCAAGCAAGTTATTATATAGCAACTTAGTTGCAACCCTAAAAGCCATGTTCTTTTCAGGAAAAATAATGTTCTTAACTCCTAATAACTTGAGGATACGTTCATGTTCATCTGTCACGGCTTTAACATAAACTTTGTTAAAACCGAAGTCTTTAAGATATAGAGTAGCCATCATACTTTTTTCAATATTTCCAATGCATACGACAATAAAATTAACATCTGCTGAGATAACCTGTTCAAGCGTCTGCTTTTGTGCAGCATCTGCGACAATTGCCTTCATTACAAAATTTTTGATAAGATTTATCCGTTTTTCTATGACATCAATTGCAATTACTTCACATCCTTCGTTTGAAAGAGATTTTGCAAGATGTATTCCGAATTCACCCATACCAATAACAACACCGGTTTTCCTAGTAGCCATTTTTAACCTCAGTATATTTTGTAATATGCATGTGTTAGTAGATTTATCCTACAAGAATACGTTCTTCTGCATATTTGATCGCGCCTGGATTTCTATTCATGAAAATTGAAAAAATTGTTATAGACCCAATTCTGCCTGCAAACATTGTTACCATCAGTACCCATTTTGAACTTGAAGTAAATCCTTCAGTTATTCCAGTAGATAATCCAACAGTACCAAATGCAGAAAAAACTTCGAAAAGGAGCTTGATAAAAATCGTGCCCGGTTCAAATATAGTCAAAAATATAATTGAAAAAAACACAATAACAAACGAAAATAACAACACAAGTAGGGCCTGATAAACAATATTTTTAGGAAGAGTTTTATTGCTGGCTGTAACATCTTCAAAATTATTTTTACCGAGTAACATGATAAAGGTTAAAATCGCGAATGTCGTTGTCTTAATTCCTCCTGCAGTAGAACCAGGGGAACCACCAATAAACATAAGAATCATCATAATGAGAAGTGTACTGTTGTGTAGATTCCCTATATCAACAGTGTTAAATCCAGCAGTTCTGCAGGTTACTGATTGAAAAAATGACTCAAGCATAGAGATGTCTGTATCCCCAGCTATATGCTCTAAAAAATAGATAACAATAGAACCGGCAAGAACGAGTACAAGTGTTGACACTAATACCACCCAAGTGTGGAGGGAAAACATTTGTGTACGATATTTGCGCCTTTTCCTTTTTAGTATACGGTATATTTTATTTCGTAATTCAAAAATAACGATAAAACCAATCCCACCAAAAATTACTAAAAAACATGTTATCAGGTTAACGGATATTGAATTGCTGTATTTTACGAAACTATCCTGGTGTAAAGAAAAGCCTGCATTACAAAAAGATGAAATTGAATGAAAAACTGCGAAAAATATTTTTTCACCCATTTGATGATTGCCTGTAAACGAAAAAAAGAAACCAACAGCACCTGCAAACTCTGCTAAAAAGGTGTATTTAATTATAAAAGATATAAAGTCTTTTAGTACAAATGCTTTTTCTCCCTGAGCAAATGAGTATTCTAGCATCATTCTATCGCTTAAAGAAATTTTCTGCCTAACAATCCATACTGCAAACGCAGCAAACGTCATAATGCCCAGTCCACCTATCTGTACGAGTATTATTATTATGCTTTGGCCAAACCTTGTAAAACACAATGATACATCAACAGTAGTAAGCCCTGTTACACATACTGCTGAGGTTGCCGTAAAAAAAGCGTCCACAAGCGAAATTTCACGATATGTTGCAATAGGCAATCTAAGGGCAAGAGTTCCCGCAATTATAACGCAAACAAATGATACAACTAATGGATGTGCAGGAGTCCAAAATTTTAATTTTATTTCAGTTAGCATAACAAAAAAGAATAGTTTATTTATAATAATCTGTAATATACAGATCTGTTACTTTAGCTAGCAGTCTTTCCACATAAATAAACCTAATTACCTTTCCCAATTTTTCAAATTGAGAAAAGAGCTGAAGTACATTTAAGAGCAGGACAGGAAAAGCTATTATTGTCGCACTGTATGAGCACAAGTCTGGTAAGATGCGTTTCACTTCTCAAAGGTTTTCCCTAAACTTGATTCATTATGATGAAGCATACACTAAAAACAGATGCCTTTATATCGTGAGAAATATCTTTGCATTCTGAGCTTTATTGCAAGGTCTTAGTTTGTATATTTGATTCTGCACTATTACTTTCATCTCAGACGAGTTCATTTCAACTATTAATTGTTTTGTAATCGAAATTATAAACCTGATCTTGAATTTGTCTATCTAGAGATTTTGCTTCTGCAGGATGCTAACGAATTAAGAAAATGAAAAAATACAATACTTTGATTTTTCGATGAATATTGCCATACATAAGTGAATTTGTGAATCCAATTACTAGGAGAATTAATGTTTCGTTTTGATATTAAAACATTGCGTGCCCTCCGTGGTCCAAATCGCTATAGTAGACATAAAGCTGTTTTTATGCTCCTGGATATTTTAAAATATGAGTCTAAATATTCAAACTCTATACCAAGTTTTGCTGAGAAAATCATTGAATACCTACCTTCATTAGCAGATACTAAGACTCTTATACATGAAAAAGATTTTTTTTTGAAACGACTCAAAAATGGAACTAGTATCCCGGATGTTATCCTTAATGTTGCAATTGAATTACAGGCATTAGCCGGTTTTTCTGTAGAGAAAGGTAATGTTGTCAAAACAAAAGAAAAAGGTATTTATGTAATTGTATTTAATTATATAGAAGAGGAGGTTGGACTCGATGCTGCAGAAGAGGCAGTTATATTGGTTGAGTACATTGTCAATAACAAAAAATATTCTATTGATCCCGTGATTCAGGAATTAAAAGAAACTGGAGAGCATGTTAGGTTAAATCCGGCAGTGCAATGCATAGTTGATGACGCAACGGAGCAAGGCATACCGCTTATCCGTCTTGATAAAAAAAACTATGTGCAACTAGGCTATGGTAAATATCAGCAAAAAATAGACTTCAGTACTAGTTCCAAATTTTCTACATTGCCAGTTGAACCAACTATTGAGATGCTGTTTCCTCCTGGAGCCAAAACTTCGGTTCCAATAGTTGCAGTAACAGGAACAAATGGAAAAACAACTGTGTGTAAGCTTATTGCCCACGTATTGAAGTATTCTGGCAGTAAGGTTGGCTTAGCAAGTACAACTGGTGTGGAAATTGATGGTATGCCTATAGCCCAAGGTGATTATAGCGGGCCGAGCGGGCATGAGCTTGTATTGTGTGATGATACTGTTGATTACGCTGTGCTTGAAACTGCTAGGGGGGGTATTCTTAGGCGAGGTCTTGCTTATTCTGAGTGTGACATAGCAGCCTTTTTAAATGTCGGGAAAGATCATATTGGCAATGATCTCATAGAATCTATCGAAGACCTTGGAGAACTAAAAGCTACACTCGTAAAATCTGTAAAAGATACTGGGTTTTCTATATTAAATGCTGATGATAATATTGTGATGCAATATAAAGAAGAAGCTGGGGGACATAATATTCTATTTAGTTTAAATCCGCAAAATAAACACATACAAAAACACACTGAAAAAGGGGGTATTTCAGTTTTAGCCTCTAACAATAATATTATTTTAAGAGCTAAAGGGCGTGACGAAATAATTGTAGGCATAGCAGAGGTGCCGATAACATTTGGTGGAACAGCTGATTTTAATATTTCTAATACTCTTGCGGCTGTCAGTGTACTTTTCGGATTTGGCCTTAAAAGAGCAAAAATACGTGATGGAATTACTACTTTTTATCCAAGTATTACGCTTAACCCAGGACGTATGAATATTTTCGATTTCAACACGTTCAAGGTAATTTTAGATTATGGACACAACAAGCATGCTATGGACGCACTTTCAAGGATGCTGCCAAAATTTTCCAAAGGTAGAAAAATCGGGATATGTCATGGGAGTGGTAACAGAAAAGATGAGCTCCTAAAAGAATTTGCTGCTATCATGGCAAAAGCATATGATTATATTATCGTTACAGATCTAGATATACGACAAAGAGAGCTTGGTGAGACGGCTGAAGTCGTCCGCAGGGGTATTTTAGATGCAGGATTTGATGAAAAGTCTGTAGAAATTATATTAGATGTACACGATGCAATAGACGAAGCCTTTAACATAGTTAGAGATAATGATGTAATTGTGATCCAGGTTGACAAAATACAACCAGTAATCGACCATGTTCTAAGCAAAAAAGCAGACTGTGTTTAGATTTGCTCGGCAGAAGTCTTCCCGCACGATCAAATCTATTAACTTTTCTCCTTTTCATTGTCGATGGAAATGTATTCAGCGTCATAGTATTTGCTGCTTTCCTTTTTTTTATTGTTGCTCTGCCTGTTGTGGTCAGAATTTGGATTCTTTATCCTGAAAAAGAAAACATTGCGATTGAATTTTTTCCTGGCAAAATACATTATAATAAAAACGACACATGCTATTGACATAATAATAGGAACAGCAATAAATAAAATGACAGTAATCACAGGTATAAAAATAACTAACAGAATGATTTTCGAAAAAACCTTCGAATTGTATTTTTTTGTGTATTTCATTTTATTTTCCTTTATTTTTTCGCTAAAAACTGTTGAATGGATATCATATATTAATATGTTGTATACGCAAGTGATTTAAGGTATTTTACATGTAAATTATATTGACTGTATTTAACCTTATTTAAAAATAATGAAAAAACAAATAACATGAGGCATGGATGAGAATTTCAATTAAGACACTGGAAGAGAGAAAACTATTATATAAATGTGGAATATTATTTATTATCCTTGTTAGTCTTGATCAGTTAACAAAGTATTTAATAATAGCTAATCCTGATTTAATGCATAAACCGTTAGTAATAATTTCAGGACTGTTTAGCATTGTTTCGGTAAGGAACACAGGCGCTGCCTGGGGTATGTTTCATGGTAACAATATTGCGTTGTTTCTTGTTGCTGTTATTGTCTTTTTTGTATTAATTATTTTTTTTAGAAGTATTACCGAAAGATGTTTGGAAAGATATATTGCTCTGACATTGGTTTTAAGCGGAATTGTCGGAAATTCTTTGGATAGGCTATTTAGAAATTCCGTGGTCGATTTTTTAGATTTTTATTATGGTTCTTATCATTGGCCCGCATTTAATGTCGCTGACAGTGCCATTTGCATTGGGGTATGTTTGCTTGTTTTATCCTTTCTGTTTAGAAAACCCCCTACAAAATAAGCAAAAGTAATCTGGCCCCTTACTATATTAGGGATTTTTCAGACAAATTGCTTTGAAACGGCAAGTTTGACATTTTTTCTGTTTTACTGTTTTACAGAAGTTTTCAATATAAGCTTTTTGATTGTGTGTTAATCTTGATCGCATTTCTTCTGAACTGTCTGTAATAATATCCGAAATTTCTTTCGGAGAACGAATTCCGTATACGGTGTAACAGCCATTTTTGTCAAAAAAAACAGTATGACAAACGGTATTACTAGGGATGTGGTTTTTATGACATTGTTCTGCGTACAACATATTTAGACCAGCTAAAAATGACCATCCGTTGCTATTATTTAAGTTTAGAAAATTTATTTTCCCATGGTAATTCCACGTTAAATCAGGAGAACACCACACTTTAATGTTATTCATCGTAAAAGATAATGGGCTGCTAGTGTTTGAGAAAGCGGGGTAAGGAAGGTTTGATAATTTACATAAAAGTTTGGATTCTTGAAAAATTTTGATTTTTTCAGTAGTCTCATGCCTTATCCATTTTATTACGTCTTCGATGCTATTTTCTTTGTAGTAAAGTTCGTCTATGCATGTTTTTTTAGGATCATTTTCCCATTCTTCTAAAGAGATAGAATTAATATCAGAAGACAATACTTTATAAGTCTGATCTTTAAATTCAGCAGCAAGAGTATTATTTGAATATGGCTTATTGTTTATAGCATTAAGTAACGACTTTTTTAAGATTATGTTTAGCCATAGTTTTTTTGATATAAGGTGTTTTAATCTAAATGCATCTTTTGTTAGTTCTGGTGCGTATGTATCCCATCCATTCCATGAGCCGTAATAATGAAAAAAATAAGCACGTTCGCAAAATTTGTATAGATTATATCTTGAAAAAGACCAGCTAAAGCTGTTTTTTGAAGTCTGATTCATTATTATTCTTTTTTAAGCTACCCCTCAAAAACAGTTACATTTCTTTTTTGAGATTAAATTGTACAGAAAATGTTTATAGATAAAAAAGTATTTATACTTACTTTTTCTTTCTTTTCTTTTTTTTCTTAGTAAAATTAGAACCGCGTACACCGCTACTACCCATTCCGCTGGCACCCATTCCTGGAGGCATCCCCATTCCCATACTGCCCATAGCGTTGCTCATTAATGAAGGTTTTCTAATTACTTTCTTCATCATAAAAAACTTTTTCAATAAATCACTAATTTGCTGAAGTTTTACTCCAGCACCCACGGCAATTCTTTTTTTTCTTGAAAAATCTATTATTTCAGGATTGCTCTTTTCTTTTTTAGTCATGGAACAGATCATAGATTCCAATGCTGTAAACTGCTTTGTGTCGAGGTTGGCTCCACTTAAAGCTTTACCACCGGGAAGCATTTTTAAAATCTTCTCAACACCACCCAGTTTTTTCATTTGTCGTAGCTGGCTGTAAAAATCGTTTAGATCAAATTTGTTCGACTTTATCTTTTTTTCAAGCCTTTCAGCTTCTTCGGCATCTATTTCTTCGGAGGCTTTTTCAACTAACGAAACAACATCGCCCATTCCAAGTATTCTTGAAGCCATTCTGTCCGGATGGAAAACTTCTAGATCTTCGATTTTTTCTCCAACACCGACAAACTTGATTGGACAGCCAGTGACTTTCCGTATTGATAATGCTGCTCCACCACGGGCATCGCCGTCAAGTTTTGTTAAAATTACACCGGTTAAACCAAGTGCTTTGTGAAAATGGTCAGCAACCGATACAGCTTCCTGACCTAATGCGGAATCAGCGACTAGCAGAATCTCCGTAGACATAACAGTTTGTGAAACCATTACTAGTTCATGTACCATGTCAGTATCAACTTGCAACCGCCCGGCTGTATCTATAATAACGACATCAATTCCTTCAAATTTAGCTTTTTCAATGGCTTCTTTTGCTATGAGATCAACCTGAGGTTGCAAACGATTAGAATGAACCGGCACATCGATTTGTTTCCCGAGGAACTCAAGCTGATCGATAGCAGCAGGGCGATATACATCTCCGGCAACAAGCATTACACGCTTTCTTTGTTTTTTTAAGTGAGCGGCAAGCTTAGCTGCTGTTGTAGTTTTGCCGCTACCATGAAGTCCAACCATCATTATTGCTGAAGGGCTTTTGGGGTTATCGAGTTTGGCTTCACTTGTTCCCATTAATTCAACAAGCTTATCGTTGACAACCTTAATAACTTGTTGCCCCGGTGTAATGCTTCTCAGCACCTCATGTCCCATGCATTCTTTTTCTACGGAACCAACAAATTCTTTAACTATTTCGTAATTAACGTCTGCGTCAAGAAGAGCCAAGCGTATTTCACGCATCGCTTCCGTTATATTAGATTCAGACAGTATTGCCTGTCCCCTAAGTTTTTTAAAAACATCCTGTAATTTACCAGATAATCCATCAAACATTATATTTATTCCCCAATAACCAGAAGCTGCATAAAAAGTATTTTTGTGCTTTGCTTCTGATTATATTCAAATTTTCTAATGATTTTATTGACCCCCCATTTGATTAATATAATACATTAATCAGCAACAATTTAAGCTTAAAATAAAAGTAGACAAAATGATAATAAACGATACACCATATTCATTCGATTTCAACGAAATAATTAGATCTCTCGGTTATTTTTACAAAATTTTGTGCGTATACCGTAAACGGTAGAGTATTATCGCTTCGCTTTGCCGCATTTAAGGCTAAAGTCGCAAGCTAAAAGTAAAGATCTTAGCCGACGAAAGTATAAATGAAAAAGAGGGGGAAAGAAAAACATATTACTCTGAGAAAACGTTACGCATCTTTACAGGGCAGCATAAAGATTTTTTAGTGCTAATGTGGTGATAAAGGGCGTAAAGATCTCTCTTCAATCAAGTATAGCGTCTTATAAAACGTGTGTAATATCGTCAACAGATATTCTAACAACGGGATTCAAATAGAATTTTCATTCTTGGCAAGGGAGCTTTATGCTAAGCAGATCAGCGAGACTGCGAGAAAGTTTATGCAAAATTAAAGCAAATTGAAAAAGCCAAAGAGTTCGCAGAACTTGAAATGGTTGATTCGGTGAATACTCAATAATTTGGATTTATTTTGTGTGGAAGTTTTTCCACACAAATAAATCTAATACTGTACCATTCTGCAGCGTAGCATTTCAAAATCATCTCTTGACGTACTTTTTTTAATACAATTTCCTTCAGGTGTAATAGTTTTTACTGCAAACTCGTAATTACATCCTTCTTCTGTTTTTTTTCTGTTCCTAATTTTATAACAGTCACTAATCGGAACTGTTATCTTTGACTTTTTCTTGTCACAATAAAAATTAACTGTGTCCATTTTGTTTCCTCACTTATAATAATGTTTTGTTAAATTTACTTAGTTTTACGTTTCTTATTCTAATTTTTTATAAAAAGATTAATTTCCACCCTTCGTCAATGGAGTTATTAATAGTTCTCCTTCGATACAGAATGGGTCTATCATAGCTTATTGGAGAAGGAGGCGAAGAAGCTAGTTAGTAGCTTCGCTCTGTTAATCTCTTCATTAATTTCTAATAAAACTTCTGACACCACAACACAGAAGAATTAGTAAAGAATACATAACGTATACTCAGTTTGAGAATAGTCAAGTTAACTTACAAAAATAATAATAAGACAAAATTTGGAAGAGATAGTAATAATGTAAAAATTGGAATTATTGATCAATTATAAGGGAAGACAGAACATGCACTCTTTGTCTTAGCACCTAAATTGTTCTCAAGTTTATGCTGAATATCTTCATATTTAGCTGCTAGATTCAGAAATTTTGATTTCTAGGAGCTGCATTAATTTGTAGCTAATTCCACATATCCTTGTACTGATCCAAGCCCTTATAATATTCTTGTTCAAGAACATCAACCATACGTTTCCAATCAAATTTAGCTTTTACTAAATTCCTTCCATTTTTCCCCATTTCTTCTGCCAATTTAGGATTTTCAATCAGCTTTAAAGCGGCATTGGCTACTGCATCTATTTCTTTGGGCTTAGCAATGTATCCGGTTTTTCCATTAATAATTACTTCGGGTGTTCCATCAAGATCATATCCGATCGCAGGTTTACCTGAAGCTAATGCCTGGACAACAGCTCTTGGAAGCCCTTCTCGCAAGGAAAGATGGATCAAAACATTCATTAAACTGATATATTTATGAATTTCGTTCGGAGAAACCAAGCCAACAAAAATAAAATTTCCTTCCATTCCCAACTTAACAATTTCTTTTTCAATTTTTTCTCTTAAAATTCCATTTCCGATTACCAAAAATTTAGTACTAGGATGCTTTTCTGCTATTTTTGCTGCAACTGGAATAAAATAATCATAACCTTTCAACGGAAAAAGCCTGGCGACTGTACCAATAACAGATGCATCTTTCGATATTCCAAGTTTATCTCTCAAAGCAACATCAGGAGAATTGTTAAGAAAGGGGCCAAGTTCCATTCCGCTATAGACTACTTTGTATTTGGATGATCTTGTAATATGAGCATCCATGCATTGATTGATCATGGCCTGGGCTACAGCAAAAATCGTGTGACAACGTTTTGCTGCCCACCATTCGAGCTTTTTGTAGAACCAGTTCTTTAATGGATTTGCATATCTATGAAATGCCTGCCCGTGTATTGTATGTACTATAAAGGGAACTTTTGCTGAACACGCGGCTGCTCTGCCGATAATACCTGCTTTCGAACTATGTGTGTGCACTACATCAAATTTATTATTCTGAAAATAATTCTTTAAATAACCATATGCTAAAAAATCTCTGATAGGATCTATCATTCTGACCAGATGCGGAGTCTTTATATAAGCAAGTCTATTTTTATCGTCGGTTTTCAATGATAAACTCTGTGTTCGAGGTTCTGTGCATGATTTTGAAGAACATATAGAGTTCAAGCTATGCTTTGAAATTAGGTCACTCTGTTTCAAAAGTTCACCTTCAGGACCAGGTGATGGACCTGTAATCAGTGTAACATCATGCCCTTTTTCAACTAGTCCTACTGCTGATAGTAGAGTATTTTCCTGAGCGCCTCCAACTATCATTCTTGTAATAACATGACATATTTTGAGTTTTTTCTTATCCATCAAAGGAATTGTGCTCCGTTTTACAATTTGGACATATGTCCTATAATCGTTGCGTTAACAGGAAGTATCCAGCAAAACTGGAAGTTTACCATTGGTTATTAATCATATCCGTATAAATATATACTATTTTCCCTTTCATTTTAGAGGCTAAAACCAAAATTTGCAAATTTTTAAAAAAGCTGTTTAGCTTTTTTTAAAACATTATACTTAGAAGTGTCATTTACGACCTTTCTAAGTATATCAGTCTTGAAAAGTTCTAGCTGCTACTAATGCGCCTTGGTTTTTTACTCTAAAATAAGACTTTGAAAACAGGTTTACAAAATCTTTATTTTTATTTAAAGGGCCAAATAAATCGTCAAACATAAGAAAATTTTCGGGTTTCCTGTATGCTCTTTTTGCAGCAGAAACAATTTCGTCCTTTCTATTATCGATAATGTTTATGTTATTGCCTTGTTCATCTTTGCCTTGAGCATAGACTGCTACATTCAAGCTTGAAGTGCAACTTTTTTAAAATTTGACAATTAGAGTCAGTTGAGTTATATCATCTTTCTTTAAGTTTCAAATTGAAGAAAGGTTTGCTTATGGCATTAGGATATGCTCAACTGACATTGAAGGAAAGATACAACATTGAGTTTTTAATTCAAGAAGGATTTAGTAACAAAGATATAGCTTTAAGACTTTGCAGAGATAAGTCTACAA
>Ga0233447_1000537_pt1 | contig 41811 bp, 28 predicted proteins | sample SI_124_October20_3_FD_183014 | JGI IMG/M metagenome (GOLD analysis project Ga0233447, IMG submission 183014) | Seawater microbial communities from Saanich Inlet, British Columbia, Canada - SI_124_October2016_135_MG | ecosystem: Environmental > Aquatic > Marine > Inlet | place: Canada: British...
TATTGAAACTATCTAGGATTTTCCACGAAACTTTGTTTTTTAGGCAACATCTTATTGATTTATTAGGGCTTCGCCCCGATAAAGTCCCACAATCTAACGATTTTTTGCAGCTTTCTTTATGCTGATTTTTTACCGGACAGTAGTGGGTTTGTATAATGCTTCCACATTTTAAACGGAGCTAAAATAACATGAGACCCCTCAACATAAAAAAGAAAAAAAACTCAAAAAACACAATCATAGCTCCAATAAAACCCAAAAACAGAGAATTAAAACCATACTTAACTTGTTTCAAACAATAAAAAGACAACACTGGAAAAACGACACCAAAACAGAAGAAAAAACTTGGCTTTATAAAAATACTTACTATTAATACGGGGAAAACAACTTTATATAAGCGCTTAATATTTGGCTTCTTAATAAAAAATAGTGAATCTAAAAACAAAAAAACCGCAAAAGGCATAAGAAAAATTGTAGTTGGATTATGCCATATATTTGATGTTATCAATAAAATCTTACTGGGAATTAAAGGCAGATTAAATACAAGCATTAAACCTACACACAAAAAAGCAATTCCTATTTACCCATTAAATCCCTCACAATTCAAACCCTTTTTTATTCTACTATAAGATATATGAAATAGTGCTGTTTTTGATAAAGACAAAATCACCATACTAGCTACTTTCAATGCATATATATCATAAGAAAAACCTGAAAATAAGTTTAAAGTAAAATAATATAAAAAATTTGGTCTAAAAAAAAATTTTAGTTGCAATTACTTCAACAACATCTGTAATGTCTGTTTTCACTCTAAATTTAAATAAAAGAAGATAAAAAACCATACATGAAAAAACAAAAACTACCAAATCAAAAAAACCAACATACCGAAAACCTATTTTTTTTTGCATCAATTTAATAAAACACCTTTAAAAACAAAAAGTATCAACATAGAAACACACCTAAAAGCACACTTCTTTCCCAAAAAAAAATCAATCCTATCTTAAAACACAAAACATGCAAACCATTATATAATCAACCTGCAATTAAAAACAAACTACTGTAAAATAATAAAATGAAAATATTATTTCTAATCCCTGCTCCAAAAAAAAACATGAACTATGTTTTATCTCCTGACATTGCCCTTGGGTATTTAGCTACCGCTGTTAGGAAACAAGGACATCAACCCATCATTTTGCATATGGAAGCTGACAAAGTTCCATACTCTAAATTAATTACAAAGATAAAACTAATAAAACCAGATATTATTGGTTTAAGAGTATTTTCAAGAGACATAACTGACTGCAACTATTGCATTAGTCTGATTAGAGAGGTTTTGAAAAACATATACATAGTTATAGGTGGTCCACACCCAACAATGGCTCCAAGCCAAGACCTTTTTGATACAATGCCTTCTATCGACTATGGCTTTAAAGGTGAGGCTGAAAAAGGATTGCCTTTATTGCTAGACCTAATCAAGAACAATCAAAACAAACCAAACAATCTAGCCACTATTCCAGGATTAATATATCACAACTCAAAAAACAAAATATCCACAAACAAGCAATACTTTGAGCCCAATCTAGATCAGCTAGGCATTCCCGCATGGGATCTAATCAACTTCAAAAAATACAGCTCTTTTACATTTTGGGCAAAACCAGGTAAAACAGCACCTATTTTACTAACAAGAGGATGTCCTTATTCATGTGAGTTCTGCGCAGTTCATCTTCTTGCAGGCAAAAAAATCAGAAAAAGAAGCATAGCCCATGTTATTTCAGAAATTGAATTACTACATTATAAATACAATATAACCAATTTTGATATTATTGATGACAATCTAACAGCTGACACAAATTATGCCAAAGAGTTCTGCAAAGAAATAATTAAAAGAAAAATAAACATTAATTGGGCTTGTCCCTGTGGCATTAGACTAGACGCTATTAATATACCACTTATTAAATTAATGGAACAAAGTGGCTGCTATTCTATTTCATTAGGAATAGAGTCTGGGTCAGATAAAACTCTTAAAAATATGAATAAAGGCATAACAACGTTAATAATTAAAGAAAAAATAGCCATTATATCAAAAAACACAAACATCATATTGCACGGTCATTTTATTTTAGGATACCCAGAAGAAACAGAAGCTGATATCAAAAAAACCTCCAACATATCTCAGGAACTACCTTTATCATCAGCCTCTTTTTACACTTTTTTTCCGATCCCTGCCACGCCAGTCTATAATAAACTCATAGAAAAGGGGATTATCAATAAAAATGATTTTCAATGGAACAGTCTACAACAGTATCATAATATATCTATCAATAAAATATCCCAAAAACTACTTAAAAAAACACAACTACGCACCTATATTAAATTCTACTCTCGACCTAAAATACTATTTAAATACTTATTATCATTAAGACACAAGCACCAACTAAAATGGGTAATTGGCGTAATTAGAAATCAATTAACAAAAAAATGAATATTTTATTACTCAACCCTGCCATCCAAAAAGGAAGCAAGTACATAAAAGAACTCGGGCGCTGTGGCAGGAAAAGCATTGCAGGGGAAATGTGGCCACAAACCGGCCTAGCCTGCCTAGCTGCCGTCCTTGAAAAGGATGGGCACAAAGTCAGAATAATTGACAATATGATCGAACAAATCGACATAAAACCGCTTATAAACCAGATACAAGCATTCAAACCACAGATAATCATAGTACACGCCACTACACCAACCTATACAAATGACATTAATGTTTTAAAACAAATAAAACAAAATTTAACATCTTTTATAGGTCTAGTTGGCACACATGTATCAATATTACCTGAAGAATCGCTATTAGAGTCAGAAGCTGACTTCATATTAATTAACGAAGCAGAATATACATTAAAAGAACTTGTAAATAATTTAAATTCGCCTTGGGACTCTATACAAGGGCTCTGTTTCAAAAAAAACAATAAGATCATAAAAACCAATCCAAGACCTCAAATCGCAAACCTTGATCAATTACCAATACCAGCCAGACATTTATTACAAAACAAAAAATACACAATGCCCATAATCAATGGCAATCCATTTGCAACAATAATCGCCAGTAGAGGCTGCAAGTTCCAATGCCTATTTTGTCGTTCACATAAAATATGGGGATCTAAAGTAAGAATGCATTCACCAAACAAAATAATAGAAGAAATAAAAGAAATCAAATATAATCTTGGTCTAAACTTCATAGTCTTTCTCACAGATACATTTACTATCAATCAAGAATGGGTCATATCATTATGCACAAAAATAATAGACCAAAAAATCAACATTAAATGGCTATGTAACAGTAGAACCGACACAATAAATGAAGAAATGATCCAACTAATGAAAAAAGCTGGCTGTATCTTCATGTCTTTTGGCATTGAATCTGGTTCACAAGAAATCCTTAATAACAGCAAAAAAGGCACAACACTTAAACAAGCAGAACAAGCTATTAAGCTAACCAAAAAATTTGGCATTGAATCATTGGCATATTTTATATTTGGTTTACCAGGAGAAACTCATTCAACAATCAACAAAACAATAGAATTCTGCAGAAAAATCAATCCAGACTATGCATATTTCCATATTGCAACCCCCTTTCCAGGAACAGAATTATACACAATAGCGCAACAAAATAAGTGGCTTATATCTGATAATTGGGAAGACTTTGAAGAAGTAAGCTCTGCTATTATTAAAACACCTATGCTCAACCCTTCTGATCTAATGAAAGCACAAAAAAAAGCAATGCAAAAGTTCTATTTTTCACCAAAAAAAATCATAAAACAATTTTTCAGAATTAAAAGCCTTTGCTCTCTTAAAGCTTGCATAAAACTTGGATTAAAGCTACTGAAATAACAACAAACACCTATGAAGCAAAAAACAACAAATATATTCAAAAAAATCTTAAAGCCACCAGAAACAATAGTGACTTTAGCATCACTTGCTATTAGCGTTTTAACTCAATACCCTGCTATTACAAATAAATATATAGTAAATGATGATACAAACCAACACATATGGTGGATGCAACAATACCTGGATAATACTCTATTCAAAAATGACTTATTAGCATTATATGCCAAACAACTCCAACCGTGGGGCCTCCAAATACTATATAAGACCACATCCACAATCATTAATCCTTTAATATTAAGCAAGATTATACCAATTTTTTTAATTATTATATCTTCTCTATTTCTATTTAAACTAATTAAGTTTATTACAAACTCAAATACTGCTGGATATATTGGTTTTTTACTATTTGCAACTAACATCAATTTCATCCAAGCACACAGCGGCGGTCATGCCCGCACCTTTGCCTATCCATTATTAATACTATTCTTGTATTTTCTAATAAAAAAAGAATCCAAAAAAAGCTACATCTTACTTCTATTACAAAGTCTTTTTTATCCCATAACTTTTTTAATCTCTGCCGCAACTTCTATTTTAAATTTATTTAGAATAAAACAAAAAAGAATCAAAATCATAGAATCACCAAAAAAACTACTACTCTTATTGCTATGCTTGATTTTTGGACTATGCATTTTAATAAGCCACCAGAAACTAACCTACAACCAAAAAATAGGACACCTGATCAACAAAAAAGAAATGATTAAAAACCCAGCCTTCTACAAACATGGCCGCACTGAAAAACTACCTACCCCATCACTAATTAAAGAAATTGATATAAACCTAAAATCAGCCATAATTAACAAACACAATATCGAGCACCACACCAAAACCCTTAAATCCCTCAAAGTACAACTACCCAGTTCTTTCATTAACATCTTTGGATCCTGTATATTTTTAATCCTGCTTGCTTTACTATTAACCTCCAAAATTAAAAACAAAAAACACTTGCCATTAGAGCTTATATATCTATTCATATCCAGCATACTTCTATATGAAATAGCCAGCGTAGTTCAACCAAAAATACTCTGGCCCAATAGATATGTATGCTATTCATTACCAATACTCGGTATAATTATAATTTCCAGTGCTTTAACTTCACAAATCCAAAAAAATCAAAAAAAATCAAAAATATATCTATATGCAACCAGCATTATTATTTTCATATCCATAAATCTAATTACAATCTTAAAAATTAACATTTCTAACAAACCTTACAAACTAATACCAGACCAGTTTCATAAAGACCTTAATATAGGTTTAACCGACTATTCTCATAACAAAGATTTATTTCAATTCCTAAGAACTCTACCAAAAGACGCTATCATTGCAAGTCACCCTACACTTTCTGATGCAATACCACTATTCACCCAAAAAAGAGTGTTTATCAACCATGAGTTATCTCAACCTTTCTATGAAAAATACTGGGAAACCATCCAAAAAAGGACTCTAGCTCTTTTCAAAGCCTACTACTCAAACAATCCCGATTATATTTATGATTTTTGTCAAAAAAACAACATCGATTATCTAGTAATTCATGAAGAAACTCTATCAAAAAAATATATACATAGCAGAAAAATTTATTTCGAACCCTTCAATCAACAAATAGAATCTTTCATTCACAACAACTACCAACCAGCTTTAATGAATATAAAACAACAAAATAAAGTCTATGAAAAAAACAACATTTTCGTTATACATAAAAACGCACTCCAAAAAAAATAATATTCAAATTTTAAAAATATATTATTTTATTGACGTGATCCTGTTATTTATCCCATAACAAGATACCCCTATTTTACCTTTGTTTTGTGCTCATGAACATGCTGGGGGTTCTCTGCGTCAGCACGGACTATGTAGGCTTTAAAATAAACTTCCTTATAGCCAGCCTATTTTATTTAGCCGCATTATTTCTCAGTAATCCAATCAAAAATAAATATATATAAAAGAAGGGGATATTTAAACTCTAATACCCAAACACAACAAATTTTCTAATAAACAGCGTATTATCTTCTGTTTTAATTCTGAAACTATCATATATATTATTGTCAATCTCTACATCAATCACCCGAAACTCATTATTTAAATTATAGCCCAAGAACTTCCTGTTTTTTTCTGACAAATCAGAACCTAGAAAAGAAATATTCACTACATTTTGTTTTAACGCCTTCATTTCAATTATTATTCTTATTTTTTTATATATAGGATTTATATTTATTGTGTAATATAGTTCTGAACTATCTTTATTAAAATCGCCCTTCCAATAAATATTTCTATAATTCGTAAAAGAATTAACATCCTTAGTTTCAAAGCTATTAACAGATTGAAAAAAATCTATTTTATTCTGAAGATTCTGTATATTTTCAGTTGTTGATTTATCAGTTGTATATTTAATACTAGTCATTGGCTCCAACGTCTGAAAATCTATATTTATTTTCTCAGGAAAATCAGGATTACCTTTATTAAGAACAAAAATATTACCTTTATTTCTATCAACCGTAATATTAGCAGTTGGAAACAATCTCTGAACAAATGTCACTGCATTACTAAAGCTCTGTAGAAAGGGCGCCTTAACATAACTAAAATTTTTATTAACAGGGGCTAAGCACCCATACTTATTTTTTCTAAATCCCTGTGCAATATCCATCAAAACATTTTTAATTTTATCTGGAATTTCTCTATTTTTAATCAAGGTCAATTCTGTACCCAAGTTTTTAGAAACCATCATTATCTCTAATAAAACTTGCTTTGATTCATCTACAATCAATATTTTTTTTTCAGATTCCTTAACAATCACATCCACCTCTACCTTTTCATCAAGTATTTTCACCACCTCATGAAACAACTTTTCTGTATCTAAATTCGGAAAAAATTCTTTATTACTAGATAAACCACTTTCCTGACAACTGGAAAGAAATAAAATACAGGCTAATAAAATTAGGGTTTTTTTGATCATATAAAAATGATATTGTAATACAAGCTATTTTTCAACATAATAGTTATGTAACATCCAATCAAATCCCTGCTACAATATTTCATTAATATATTAAAACCTAAAAAAAACCAATGAAAACACCAACGACTATATACTCAATAATAATATTCTGGGCCATTGTATTTCTTACAATAAAGCAAGCATCAAAAAAAATCATCACTTCTAACAAATCCACTCCCGCCTCAACCAACAATAAATACTACAAATACACAGCATTCATACTCACAACACTAACCATCATATTCTACAGCACCATCAACTACCTAGCCTTCCATTCAATATCCGTTTTCAATCGAGATTTCCCATCCAACATTCAAGTTATCTGGAAACTCTCACAAAATCTAAAACCAATTACCACCATTTTTCATTTTCATATGATTGAAAATCATTGGACTCTAATCTATTTCCCATTAGCCTTAATCTACAAACTATTCCCACATCCTTTATTAATAGCTTTTATCACTATTCTCACCTTTGCTAGCGGGGCTTTGCTGATATACCTAATTGCAGAAAAAAAGCTCAAAAACCCCAAGCTATCACTTGCATTACTAATCAGTCTTTTACTAAACCCATATGTTTTTCAAGGACTCCTACTTCGTATCAATTCTGACATTTTCAGCTTCTTTTTTATTTCTTTAGCATTCTATTTCTTAATAGCCAAAGAGAATACAACCAAAAACAATCTTTTATTCATAGCTAGCTCACTAGCTGCCATGAGCTGTAAAGAAGATATCTCTTTATATTTTATTGTTATTGGATTTTGGATATTATTATCTCTTAAAAGAAAAAATCTAGGCATTACAACACTACTTATATCTGGACTTTACTTTACTTTTATAACTAACTTAATGCCCAATTTCTCAATAGGACTAAGGGCAAACAATTTCCATATAACCTACGCACACCTAGGCAGCAGCTTCCCTGAAATAATAAAATCGATATTAACCAACCCCTCGCTAATTATTAAACAAATCATTTCACCAACAGCAACAATAAGCCTAATCCATTTACTAGCACCAATACTCCCACTAATTTTCTTTGCAAGCTCCACACTTTTCTTATGCTTACTACCAATACTTGTGAAAATCCTTTCAAATAAAACCTATATCATCGGCTTCACACATCATCATATCTGGCACCCTTTATTCTTTATCTATCTTTCTGCTATTTGGGGAACAAATAATATTATAAAAAAATTCAAATCAAAACCAAACATAAATAAAATAATAGTTCTGTCTGTCCTAACAGCATCCATAATAAACTTACTTTACTGGAGTAATTTCCCAATTTACGAATATGGTTCATTCTATCCAATTTCCCACCATTTACCATCTGAAAGAAGCAAAAAAAAGCTCGCAGCTTTATCACTAGTCCCTAGCACAGCCAGCATCCTTGCTGATACCGAGTTCTTAACTTACTCACCAAACCGCGCCACAATGTATGAGCTTAACCGCTTCAATAACGAAACAATCCCCCAAATACTTAATAAAATTGACTATTGCATCCTAGATTCAAAAAATCTAAATAAAGATAAGTATCTGAAGAAAAACAAACCAGCATTAAAATCCCAACTAAAACAAAACAAATTTAAATTAATTTTCTCTGAAGATGGTATAGAAGTTTTCAAAAAATAGAGACTACTGCGAAATTCCAAGAAAATTTCTAAAGTAAATAAACTGCCCATAAACTATTTTTATAAATTTTATTATATGGCAAATCATCCCTATTAAGGGTGATCATGTACTTTGCATTATATTTAGTAGCTATTTCAGAATATTTTTCACTAACTAAACCCAAATAATTTATTGTAATCTCATTACTCGCTTCCCAGCCAATATGCTCTATTTGATTACCACCATTAAGATCTATTAAGCGTTGATACCATTCAACTAATCTACCCTTACTTTTTGGCACATACTTAAAGTTTGCAACCAACGGCCTTTTCGCCCACAAGTATGTCTCTGCCATTCCTGGCGGCGCTATAATCAGCTCATCTAGACCAGTATTTAACCCAACCCAGTCACAAGCCTTAAAGTATTCTATTTTTTCAACAGATGGTAAGACAGCCCCCACCCCTTCAGGATAACCCCTTATCAACAAGACACCCTTAATAAAATTAATACTCACAAAAAAATAAAGAATAAAAACAAAAAAATAACTAACCACCATTAATTTCTTTTGAAAAAACCGACTACATGGCTTATCTTCAACAACTTTTTGGAGTTCATCCAAAACTAAGCGATATAAAAACATACAACCAAACAAAATAAAAAACACAGACCCAACCCGCATAGGAAACAACTTCAAAAAAGAATACGAAAACTCAAAAAAAGATAAAATTAAGCCTAATATAAAAACACCCAAACTCACCAAAACAACTTTCCTGATAAACAAAATATCATCTCTATTCTTTAGAGAATCAGCTAATCTAAAAAAGCCTAATAATAAAACAGGCACCAATAACATCAACAAATCTGGCTTCATAAAACTTTTTGCCAATAAATGGTGCGGATTTCTAAATACAACATAAATCCAATCTGGGTTAAATATCGACTTAACAGAAACTTCTCTTAAAAAATCAAAGATCAAATAAAAAACATAAAAGCCACTCATAACCCAAACAAAGGCAGAGCTAAACACAACTTTTTTTCTTGGCATTATTTTTGCACACAAAAACCCAACCCAAATAAAAATCGTAGCCCATAAACCAACTAAAATATGCATAGTCGCACTTAAACCCAACAAAAAGCTACTCGTTTTATATTTTTTTGACGCTGCCAAATCTAAAGCTATTAAAACTAGCCCATAAGAAAAAACCTTGTTTTCCACACCACCAAGCAACCATTCGCCCACCCATAAACTTTGCCCTAAAAACAAGAAAACGCCTATGCAAAAAACCATACTTATAGCACCAAACCCAAATCGTCTTGCCAACCTAGACAGCCCAAAGCTCAATAGCAAATATCCTAAAAGCCGTCCAATTATAGAAACATAAAGCAAAGAGAATATTTTATTTAGCGGATAAAACAAAATATAAAAAGGTAGCTCTATTAAGTTAGTCTTCCCAAAAAACCAATCACCCTTAATAAAACCAGGCTCAGCCCAAACTTTAGCCACAACAAGCTTATCAAGCTCATTGTCAGACAAATTCCCACTCGCCACAAACAACCCAGCAAAAAGCAAAAACAACAAACCCCAACAAAGTAAAAACGATCTATTCTTCACAAAAAAAGATTTCATAACTCTTATTCTAACCAAACATATCTACATTTCTCCAGGGTCCATACCACTAATACAAATAACTAGTCTTTTAAGAAAAGGCATATTACAATTCCAAACCATGACCACATATCAATACGCAGCTATTTATCCCACACTTTTCCCTGCCAGTTTTTTTTGTATTATCGCGTTCTGGTTAGCAGCTATTATATATACTTTTTTTTATAAAAAAATTACCACTAAAACAAACCCATTTCAAAAATTAACTACTAAAAAAGAAAACATAATAGTTTATACATTACTAGCTCTCAGCTTGAGCTTTTATTTTTGGCTTAATTACTCAGCCTTTAATACGTTAAATCTATTTGATAGAGACCTAATCGGTGAACTTCAAATACTTTGGAAAGTTTCGCAAGGAATAAACCCACACAACACTATATTTAGCATTCATATGCTCGCTGACCATTGGACACTCATCTACTATCCAATAGCCTTAACATACAAATTCATCCCCCAGCCATTATTTGTTTTATTCCTAACAATATTATCGTATTTAGGCGGAGCACTAATCATATTTAAAATAGCTAAATTAAAGTTGAAAAGCAGTCTCTTAAGTATCGCGATTCTATTAAGCGTCCTATTAAACCCCTATATCTACCTTGGCTTACTTGCCAGAGCCAACACAGATGTATTCAGTTTCTTTTTCATATCACTATCATTTTATTATCTGTTTAAAAACAAAAGTATTCACTTTATTTTTTTAGCCCTAATAGCCATGAGCTGCAAAGAAGATGTAGCTTTATATTTTATACCTGTTGGCATCTGGTGCTACTTTAGTCTCAAAAAATCAAAAACAGGAATCATCATCACACTATCATCACTAATATATTTCTTATTAATAACAAAAATAGCCATGCCTTTTTTTGGCTCAGACAATAACCTTTTTAATTTTCAAGACATGTACCCAACCCTTGGCTCAACCACTAACGAAATAATACGCAGTTTCATAAAAAACCCACACACAATACTTATAAAACTTTTTTGTGCACAAAGCATCTCCAGCTTAACCTTTCTTTTAGCGCCCTTTCTTGTGTTTTTTTTCTGCGCTGGCTCTACACTATATCTTTGCCTTACACCTTTCACTGTCAAACTATTGGCCTCATACACAGCCACTTTCAAGTTCACCAAACACGCTATCTGGCACCCTCTTTTCTTCATCTATCTAGCTGTTATTTTCGGGATCAGAAACTGTAGGTTCTTAATCATAAAAAAATTTAAAATACCAAAAAGACAAGCAAATATATATATTGCTTTCATACTTATCATCGCAACAGTATTAAACCTATCCTTCTGGAAAAAATTCACTTTCTACACATATCGCAGTTACCGCCCAATTTCTTCCTATTTATCCACAACTAGAACACCTATAAAAAAAGCTGCCATTAATTCAATACCAAAAATTGCCAGCTTACTTGCAGATGCCGAATTCTTAACCTACAGCCCAAACAGAACTAATATGTTCGAAATAAATAATTTCAATAAAAAACCAATCCTAGAAATTTTAGAGAGTGTAGAATATGCTATATTCGACTTCAAGAAACCTTATCAAGACGCGCTATTAATAAAAATGAAACCTAAATTACAAAAATATTTAAACACAACAAATCATTGGCAAAATATTTATAGCTTTGACAATATAGAAGTCTATAAAAATAAATCACTAACAAAATGATATATACATTACTTAAAATATTTTTTTTCTGGATATCCTTGCCAGCCATTCTTATTTTTTTTAAAAAAAGAAGCTCATATATATTATTAAAAAAAATATCAAAACTACGAAACTCCTCTATTTTTAGACATTTTTACAAGAAGCTGCCCTTAATCATTATCGCTATCGCCTTTTCATTTTACTCATATATAAATATATCCGCTTTCCACTCTCTCAACTGGTTCGACCGCGACTTTTGTTCTTATTCACAAATATTATGGAAACTTTCACAAGGAATAAAACCCTTTACAACAATTTTTCATCTGCATTTCCTTGGAGACCATTGGTCACCAATACTAATACCCATCTCTCTAATCTATAAAATACTACCCTCTCCTCTCTCAATAATCATACTAAACTTAACTATTTTTTTTATAGGAGCATACACATTATATTTAATATCAAATATATTACTTAAAAGCAGACTTTTAAGTCTTTCAATACTCATAACAATCATTTTCAATCCTTATACCTTCCAAGCACTAAATCTATATCTCAACCCTGACATCTATAGTTTTTGCTTAATATCTCTTGCCTTCTATTCCCTACTAAAAAGTAATCACAAACTCTATTTTTTGGCTTATTTTCTAGCTTTAAACTGCAAAGAAGATATCTCTTTATATTTTGTTGCAATCGGAATATGGATCGCTTTTTCACTGAAAAAATCAAAAATCGGCATTACCACAACAGTCTTTTCTATTCTCTGGCTCATTTTCATAAACAAAGTTGCTATGCCACACTTTAGCACTAGCACAGAATTGTTTAACTATGGCAGTTCATATTCTAAGTTTGGAACAAGCTTATATGAAATAGTCAAAACATGCCTAACACACCCCAACACAGTGATTCCTCTTATATTTTCACTAAAAAGTATTACAAGCATTATATTTACTATTTTCTGTTACCTACCATTTTTTATATTAGGGTTCCTAGATTTTCTCCCAGTAACTTTACCAATAATCGTCAAAGTTTTATCTTGCAAATGGGAAATGGCATACTTTTCAAAATATCATATCTGGCACCCCCTATTCTTCATTGTTTTCACAAGTATACTAGGCCTTGCTAAGGCTCAAAAAATTATCACAAAAAAAACAAAAATTAACATCCAAAATATCAACATCATTCTAGCAATAACCCTAATATCTGCTGTTCTTTTCAACATCCTTTTTATTTCAAAGAATCTAATCCCCTATATAAACACAACCTACATCCCACTTTCTTACAATCTATCAAAAGAAAGAACCTCTATTAAAAAAGAAGCTTTATCACACATACCAAAACACGCTAACCTATTTGCAGATACCGAATTTTTATCATACTCGCCAAACCGCAACATAATTTACGAGATCAACCCTCACCATAAAAAAAGATATCCAGAAGCTCTAGATGATGTTGATTATTGTATCTTCGACTTCAAATTACTTTACCGCACCCCAGCCATCCGAAAAGCAAAATCAATTATATGGTTACACTTAAACCAAAAAGAAAACTGGGAGATTCTCTACAGTAAAGACGGTATTGAGGTTTATAAGAGGCATAAAAAAGATGAAACTTGATATTGCAATTCCAATTCATAATGAATCAAAAAACATACAACCACTAATTACAAGATTAGCAGAAACACTAATAAAAACACCAAACATATCATATCGAATTATATTTATTGATGATATGAGTAGTGATAACAGTTTAGAAATAATTAATAATCTAATACCAACTAACCCACACATAGGTTATATATCAACTCAAAAGCAATATGGACATCAATCAGCCCTAAACCTCGCACTTGATCACACCACAGCTGAAGCAGTGGTCACTCTAGACGGAGACCTGCAACACCCCCCAGAACTTATCCCAACCCTGGTTACTGCCTATTCAAATGGAGCCAATGTTGCTCAAGCTGCACGCACAAACTTTAGCTTAAGCCTCAAAGACTTATCATCATTTCTATTTTACAAAATATTTAACCTTCTATTCAAAAATCAAATTATTCCTTTTGCAGCCGATTTTAGGTTAATAGACAAAAAAACAAATACCCTATTCAAAAACATAAAAAAAACAAACAAAATCCTGCGCGCCCAAATCCCTTCTTTTAACCTAAAAATAGCAACAATCACTTACCAACAGCAAAAAAGAAATGCGGGAAAACCAGCATATAACCTTAAACAGGACATCTCTTTAACTCTAAAAATCTTGTCAAACACAAACTCTATAATTGGTAATTTTTTAGAAAAAATACTAACAACAAATATCGAAACACCCCAAATAAAACACAAAAAACTACCTACTCAATTTAAAAACACCCCACTTTATACCTGATCCGAAATGAAAATAGGATTTAAATTTTAAAATAGCGTGTATTTTTATACATAAGTTTTGAAATTTGAATTCTAGTTTCTATTTCTGGATAGCTATAGCTATCAATTTTTAAGCTCATAACTTATATAGTTTTTTCTCATCCAACTAAGCACATATAAGCTCCTGAAAAAGCCTAAAAACCTATTAAAAAAACCATACTTACTCTTCCCAGCTTTTCGCTTATATGTTGTTACTGGAAAACCCAACACTTTATAGCCTTGCATCTGGATCAAAATCGGAATATATCTATGAAAACTATCAAATTTAAATATTGGAGCTATACAATTCTTATAAAAAATAATCATTGATGCTGAAAGATCGTCAATAGAATCTGGGAAAATTGACTTTCTAACTCTGGTAGCTAACCAAACATACAAACTTTTCACCCAAGACTCCTTTCGTGGATATTTTATCCCAGATACACAGTAATAACCTTCTGCTAATTTCTGAAGCAAAACCCTAAAATCCCGAGCATCCGTCTGCATATCACCATCCATAATCCCCACAACTGCATAACACGCTTTTTCTAAACCAGCTGCAATAGCCGCTGATTGACCATATCTCTTTTTGAATCTAACAACCTGGCCTTTAGTCGGCAATAAACCCACCAACAAATCATACGTACCATCACTAGACCCATCATCAACAAAGATAATCTCATAGTCCTCAATAATATCAATATCATCCAATGCTTTTGCAACAACATTAGTTAACTCACTAATATTATCTTCTTCATTATGTAAAGGAATAACTAAAGAAAAGTTCATATAAAAACATTCAGCTCCTATTCTTTGACCCAACTATTATTGATTGTTATAATTTTTTTGAATTATAACTTATAACCCAAGAAAAAAACTATGAAAATACTTAATGCGCTCAACAAGATAAACCTAAAATCAAAATACCTAAAAATATTTATTATTATTTTCATATGCTCTTTATATCTAGTTCTTTCATTAAATAAAATAAGCTTTATAGATGATAATCATGACCTAGGTAGACACCTCGCAAATGGCAAACTACTTTTTAATAACCCTCAACTTTTAAAAACCAACTTTTACTCCAATTATTTTTCCGAGCACAGCTTTGTTAATCATCATTGGCTTACTGGCACAATTTTTTACAGCATATTCAAAATATCTAATTATTCAGGTCTAATAATATTTAAAGGCCTACTCTACCTAGCTTCATTCCTTTTACTATTCCAACTATCTCGCAAAAAAACCTCTTTTTTTATAGCCAGTATAATGTCACCAGCCATCTTATTAGCTTTTTTATTTAGAAACGATATTAGACCTGAGATTTTCTCTTGTCTATTTATCAGTATATTTTTATATATACTTTTTTTCGCAAAAGAAAAATACAAAAAATATTTATGGTTCCTACCTCTAATCCAGATTATCTGGGTAAACACTCATATCTACTTCTTTTTAGGACCTCTATTCTACCTATTTTTTCTTAGTAAAGAACTTAGCCTATACTTAGAAGAAAAACCTTTTAGCCCTGACTTCAAAAAACTTATTGCTGTTGGCGTAGCTATCAGCATAGCCTGCTTCATTAATCCAAATGGCCTTTCAGGCGCTTTTTATCCAATACTAATATTCCTAAACCACAACCTTGCAGGTAACGACAACATATCAACACTAGCACTGTTCACTAGCGGCAATCCCTTAACTATCATAGCTAGCTTCTACATGCTCATGTTCACTATTTCTATTGCACTCACTCCAAACAACCAATCGAATTTTAAATTATTATTATCAGGCTCTGCTATTTTTTTATACATTTTCGCAGCCAGAAACACAGGCGTTGCACTTGCCATCAGCTACCCTCTTCTTTGTATAAACATCAAAAAAATAAACCCCAAAACCATCAAACTTTTATTTATATCACTTATTATCCCTGGCATATTGCTACTTTATTTCAATGGTTACGAAACAAATACAGAATTTGGTTTAGGCCTTCAAAAACAGACTCTAGACACTGCAAATTTTATTAAAAAAAATAATATTAAAGACCCAATATTCAACACATACACAAACGGGTCATACCTTATTTGGACCTTGTTCCCTAAAATAAAGCCACATCTTGATAATAGATCCGAAGCCTACCCCCGAAGCGTTTGGATTAACGAATACAAACCAGCTCGCTATAATCCCTCTGTTTTTAATGACCTCGTTTATATCTACAAATTTAAAGCTTGTATAATCGACACTTCAAATCAACAATTACTTACACAAATATTTTCTAATAAAGATTGGGGCCTAGTTCATATCGATAAATTTAATGCTGTCTTTGTCAAAAACACCGCTTACCCAAAACTATTCCAAACTAGAATCACCAAAAACAACGCCCTAAATAAACTATCAAAACTATATCTATCAGAAGATATCAAATCCATAACAACCTCAACCACACTACTCCGTCTACTAGGCCACACATCCGAAGCAATAAAAATAATAAAGCATTTTGCAGACTACAATAAATCACCAAATGCCTACTTTCTATTAGGAACCTATGCCTACAGCTTTAACAAAAATCTCTACGAAGCACAGTATTTCTATACCAAAGCCATCAAAGCTGGCCATCCACGCATGACTACTTACGATTGCCTTGCAACAACATACCATATGCTTGGAAATAACAAAAAAGCTGTTTACTATTGTCTACGCTCTTTACTGGTAACACCTCATAACAAAACAACTTGGGAACTACTCTTCCATATCAAAAACCATAAAACACCACACAATCTACCTTAAACAATCATTTAAAAAAACCTGAAAATATTATATTATTTATAGCAATGTCAAAAGAAAAAATAACGCTACTATTTTTTATTACAATACTCATTGTAATAACAACTATTTCCTATCCTATACAAGGGTATACCCAACATGCCAATGTCAGCGAAATAACCTCCAACAATATCCGCTTCAGCCACAACACCGGTTGGACAGTTAGTATGAACTCTAAAAATACAATCCCTGAATCAGACGACACCCCCACCATCAAAGCTGTTTCACCAGTTATGTTAGTAGGCGGCGAAATTCTAGACGATTTCAAAGACACAATAACAGACTACATAGATAGCATTCTCATTGGATCCATCAGAGCCTTCGCTTTCATACCGACAGAAAATGACCACGGATTTTCAAATTGTCCTGATGAACTCAAAGAAGTAAAAAACCTAGAAAAATATGGTTGGCTTGTCTGTGACGGCCGAACTTTAAGACGAGAAGACTACCCCGACCTATATAACAAAGTAATTAAAGATACGTGGGGCGCTGGAGACGGTGCAACAACCTTCAAAATACCAGACTTAAGAGGCCAATTTCTAAAAGGTCTGGACGACATGAAATCTGATGAAGGCGGCGCTGGCAGAGACCTTGACGACCCTAACAGGAAAATTGGTGTTGCCTATAACCAAATATCCGCTATTCAAGGCCATAAACATTTAATTACCAACACCGGCAATAACGTAACACATTATCATAATGATTCAGCTGGTAATCATCGCCACGAGATCTCCTACTCAAACGGCTACGACTATGGCGCCAGTATACATGCAGGAGTAAATGCAAATACAGGCAATAATGACAGCCCAGATATCTATAAAGCAGTTACATTAAGCATTTCACGTACTACTGTTGAAATCACACTTCAAGAAAACACCACTATCGGAATCCAGTTAGACGATTTAAGGGAAGGTACCAGCGCTTTTCCTAGCACAAGATTATCATCAACAGAAAACCAACCAAAAAACTTACAGGTCATATATTGCATAAAGGCAAAAACCCCCTAAGAACAAATAACCAATGAATAAAAACAGCAAAAAAAAATCAAAATCAATTTCATATCTAACAATTCTATTAGTACCTATATTATTATTTAGCTTACCAACCAAATCTTTTGCACTAAAATTCAAAGCAAACTCACTCACTTTCCCTGATGGTGCTGGCTGGGTAGAACACTATGATACAACTAGTGGCGAATACTTCATTAGAGCCACAAGTAAACTATTATTAGCAAATGAGCCAACATCCAGTTACTATTGCGTAGACGACTTTATGTCTTCATCAAGCTCTTCTGGATTTGAAGAAAAAATAAATGATATGCTCATCGGTGCTATTGTTCCTTTCGCTGTTGATAAAAGCAAATCCACATTTAAATCTTTAGGATGGCTACATTGCGATGGAGCAACCTATAACGCAGAACTTCAAGTTCCTGACAATTCTGGTATCTATCCATTCCAAAAATTAGCTCTCAAAATAGGCACTACTTGGGGTGGCTCTGGATACGCAAGTCAAATAACAAGCCCCACAGGAGAAACCACTGATTTCTTTTATGGCACTTTTTCCGTACCTGACCTTAGAGGTCGCTTTCTTCGTGGCGCTAATTGGGAAACTACTGATATAGACAAAAGAGGAATAACAATCGAAGAAAAAACCGTTACCCTAAATAAAGAACCTGGCGACTATACTGAAGATTTTTTTAGAGATCATGGACACGTCCTTCAAACAGCCAATCATAACCACCCAAGACTCGATAACGATTTTGATCATGAACATATTGTTATTAACGGTAGCGATATCCCCAGAGGAAACTACTCCAGCGGCCATGATGAAGATTCAACATTGATACCAGCAGCAGACAGCTCATTAGATGACAACAATGTAATAACAACCACCGCAAAATTAGGCAAGTACACAAACTATACAAATATAAACCTTGATAACGATCCAAAAACACACAACGCCTCTTTTTCCAACCCCTGCGATGTAGACACAGGGTCATCAGTTCCAAATAGCGGAGCCACATACATAGATGCCACCAATACAACTGTAAAATATGGATATGAAACCAGGCCCAATAATATTGGTGTGATATACTGCATAAAATATTAAAAGAAAGTAACTTATGACAAACAAGAAAACATTATACAAACCAATAATAATTTTCATATTAGCTACTATCCTTGTTTCTATTTCAGCAAAAAAAGTTTTTGCAACCTTTACCGCTACTTTATACACAACCAGCAATATCAAGCTCAATATAACTACAGGCAATGAAACTTACTATCAACCAGGCTGGCAAGAAACAAAAGAACTTTTTGATTATGACAACCCCTACAACAACGATTTAAAACCAAAAAACAACTATATCCAAGCCCTTACAGAAATCATGTTAATGGACGGAACAATACTTGATGAACTTATAGGCTCTCCAAATGGGGACGCTTCTGAAGTCCCATTAATAAGCAACCTTTTCTGTGGCTCAATCCAAGCATTTGCTTTACCAACCACCGCCGAAAATCTCAACCCAGGCTACGATACCATAACCGCTAAATGGAATAGCGCTCTAGTAGAAAACGGCTGGATTCCTTGCGATGGCAGAGCTATCAAAGCAACTGATTGGCCCGAACTAGCAAAAAGGCTAGCAAAAAATTATGAAGAAACTGACCCAGTAACTGACCCAAAAACATATAACGCTACTTTCATTTTTGGAGAAAGCGCTTCAAAACCACAATACAAACTTGGATCAGGAATAACCTCAAGCTCTTGGATCGGAGAAGGCACTTTTAATATTCCAGACTACAGAGCCTTGTACCTAAAAGGCACTAGTTATTCACAGCCAGGTACCTACACAAAGTTCACTACAATTCAACCAGACACACTTATTAAACATAACCATGAAGTTTTATTTACACCACACATGCACGTAAAACCAGAAGTTGGAACTGGCCATACCCATACAATAAATACAGACAATGGAAATGTTGCAACTGTCTATAACTATAATGTTGGAACGGGAACACCTCTTGTTAAAAAAGAAAGCAATGGAACAAGCCGAATAGACACACTTGATATGAGCATTGAACCTGAAGATACAGTTGGTGACAACGTAACAATCGCCAGCACATCCACTGGTTTAACTCAAACTCATATCGCAACAACAGCAAATACATATCAGAATGATGATATTAGAACTTCAACAGGAGACACAGAAGAGTACATGTGCCCAAAAAGCGCACATGTAATATTCTGCATAAGAGGAAAATAGTTTTTTTTAAAAATTCTAAATATTGGTATTTCGGAACAACCTCACATTAACTACACAAATACAAAAAATCATCTTTACTAAGTTTTGTATTTGATACTGCACCCAAACCCTCATCAACAATACTACTAAACAAATCTCGTTTACCTTGTTTCAGTTGCATCATCTTCTCTTCAACTGTAAACCTAGTCAAAAGCCGCATCACAAACACATTCTGTTTCTGACCAATCCTATGAGCTCTATCTGTAGCCTGATTTTCTACTTGTGGGTTCCACCATGGATCTAGATGAAAAACATAACTAGCCTTTGTCAGGTTAAGGCCTATGCCACCAGTCTTTAAACTAATCAAAAAACAAGCCGGCTCAACTGATTCTTGAAACTGCGTAACTAGTGTCTTCCTCTTCTTCACAGGGGTCTTACCATCCATCCTCAAGCAATTAAGCGACTCTTCTTTCAGATAGCTCTGCACAACATCTAAAAACGAAGTAAACTGCGAAAAGACCAACACGCTATGCCCCTCTTCTTTCAGTTCTTTCAGTTTCTGTGCTAAATATAATATTTTAGGTGATGGCTCATCATAGTCTGGATCAATAATTTTTGGCGACAAACAAACCTGCCTCAGCCTAATAAGAGCAGTTAATGCCACAGCCCTTGCTCTTGGCGCAATATGCTTTGAATAAGCATCATCAATAGATTGCTTAACCTCTTGAACAATACCCTGATACAACTCTTTTTGTCTATCAGACAACTCCAGATAAACCTCTGTCTCTGTTTTAGGTGGCAGGTCTTTAAGTACAGATGACTTATTCCGTCTCAACATAAAAGGCTTAGCTCTATCCAAATATCTTGTTATCTGACGCATACGTTTCTTTTCAAGCTTATCGTGGTTATTATCTAAAGCAAAGCCACCCTTTATCACCTTATTAAACTCACTATACTTACCCAAAAGACCAGGCACAGCCAAGTCCATTGTCGCATAATACTCTCCTAAATGATTCTCTAAAGGAGTACCAGTAAGACAAATATTAAAACCAGCCCCTAGTTTTCTAGCTGCATTAGTTCTTTCTGCCAAAATATTCTTTATTACCTGTACCTCATCAAAAATAGCAACACCAAACTTCTGTTTCTTTAAAATATCAATATCTCGCCTTACAATCTCATATGTTGTCAAAACCACATCATAGTCTTCAAAATTAGTTTGCCTATCAACGCCAAAATACTCCAACACCTTAAAATCCGGGCAAAAACGCTCCAGCTCCAGTTTCCAGTTAAAAGCAATACTTGGCGGCACAACTATACAAAACAACGCATTATTGTCTCGTTCTCTCCTTACAAGACCTTCCTTGATAGCAGCTAAAAAAGCAATTGCTTGCACAGTCTTTCCCAACCCCATATCATCAGCTAAACAAGCCCCAAAATAACTTTCATAAAGAAAAGTTAACCATAAATAACCTTGATACTGATATTCACGTAGTTTGCCTTTAAAATTAACTGGCAAAGGTTTCTTATTGATCTTGTCAAAGCTCATTATTCGCGCAATAACAGACTCATATTCTTCAGATATAGTAAGCTTTACACCCAACCGCCTCAAGCTCAACCAATCTAAAATTTGTAATTTGGAAACAACAATATTATCAATTCTATTCTTCTTTTGTTTATTATCACTTGGCACCAATTCTAAAATACGCGCCAAAATCTCCCGAGTCTTAACATCAATAATCCGAACCTTACTTCCATCCTCTAAAATACCATTATTGTTAACAGCTTCTACCCAACTCTCATAATCTATTTTCTTATTATCAAAAAACACTTCTGGGCTAAGCTCAAACCAATCCTTATCACCAGTTTCTTTAGAGCCAACACTAACATCCCAGTTAACAACCTCCACAGATCGCTCATTAACCGTTAAATCAATATTATAACTATCAAGATCCTTCTGAACTGCCTGTAAATTATCAAACAGCACACTAAGCTCAACTTCTATATCAAAGCCAAAACCATCCTCTACAACACTTTTTAGTTCAAAAACACTCGCAATATAAAAATACAACCAAATTTCTTTTCTTAAATCACCCTTAACAGAAGCCCATTTGTGATCAATAACTGCCAATCTTTCACAACCCTGCTTCTCAAGCATATACTCAAATAAACTCTTTACTTCCTCATCTATTTCTAGAGTCAATAAAACTCTATTTTCAGTAAAATATTCGAACATTTCCGTCAAATCAGAAAAATCATCTTTAAGCAACACAGCAGCAATATCAGCAAACATTATCTTAGCTTTACTTTGATATTGCCTAACCTTATTGAACAAAGCTGTAAATTTATTTTGCAAGGTCAAATCAAACATAATTTTACTGTCATGAAACAAACATTCCAATTTCAAAACAGTATCCTCAAGCTCTTGGCCTGTATTAACTACAACCCTGTATCTTGGGGTTATTTTACTTGGCACCTCAGAAAGCCAAACATCTTGGCTTATCGCGCCAATACTTATGGGTTTGAAATTTGTATCTTTATTATAAAACCTAAAAAAAGATTCTCTACTTACACTAATCTCATTTTCAACATTTCTAAAACCAACCCCAAGATACCTAGCCCTACTTATCCTATTTATTTTGCTTCTATTCTTTGGTCTACTCCACTCACCCTCTTGCTTTTCAACAATATTAAAATTATCCCAAGTATTCCAATTATCCAAGCTCTTTTCTGTAAAGATTCCCAACCTATTTGTATCTTTATCCACCACCAACTTATCACCAATAGTCATAATATTAGCTAAAAGCCTACCATCATCAAAACCAACCCTATTCAAAATCACATCATCTTCATCAAGCCTCAAGCCAACTTTTTTATCCAAGCTAAAACTTGGATCCCACTTAACTCTTAATCTCCCAGCTTGAGTATCAACAAAAAACGAATACCCCAAACTATTTTCCTTTAGATAATATAAAAGATCATCCTCGCTAGAATCATACGAGAATGCACTTCTCAATATCTGCCTAAGCTCAGCTGGAATATGTTCTGAAAAACTATCTAACTCCCTGTCATTACAAACAGGTTTTATCCTCAGTTTATTAAACGGCCCCAGTTCTAACAAAAGACCTATATTTGTTTTATCTATATTTTCCATAATGTGAACCTGAGATTATACCTAAAATTATAACTATCCGTAACCTTAGATATTTTAAGACAGTCCCCTTAAGAGCAAAAGTAAGCTAAAATAGTCTACTATATGAAAATAACTGATCTCAAACCAGCCAATATCTTAGCCAAAAAATCCAATTTTTATCTTGATTTTTTATTTAATGATATAGATCAAAAAAACAATAAAGAACAATCACTACTTGAAGACTCCATAAAAACCATTGGCATTTTAACTCCCCTCATTGTGTGGCAAGACATATCCAAACAACTACACATCATCTCTGGTTTTAAAAGGTTTTCAATCGCAAAAAAACTATGCTTAAAAAGCATCCCCTGCCAAACCCTAAAAACCAATACACCAACTCTCGATATCATCAAAATACTATTAACAGAAAACCAAAAACAAATAACAGAGTCTTTTATAAAAAAGACACACTTTATCAGCTTCCTAACCAAACTAAAGATAGCTAGCCAACAAATCATTGAGCTACTTCCATCTCTTGAACTCAGCCCCCACATCAATATCCTCAACCAATGCCAACAAATACAAAAGCTCCCAAAACTCATCCTACAATTCTGCCAAAACAAACAACTCAACCAAAAACAATGCCTCAAACTCACCCATTACCCAACCCCAGTAATAACATACATAACCAGCCTTCAAACTAAGATCAACTTAACCAACTCTATCTATTTTGAACTAATAGAAAACTTAAACGACTATCTACGTTGCCAAGACCTGGATATCACCATATTTCAAAAAAAACCACAACTAAAAGAAATCCTCAAAACCAACAAAACACCAAACGAACTAACCCCAATTTTCAGATCCTACATAAAACAAAAAAAACTACCAACCATCACCAGTCACAACAAAAATATTGAAACCATAATAAAAGAGCTAAAACTACCCACCAATATCAAAATAAGTTGGGACAAAACCCTTGAAAAAAATGAGCTAGACATTCTAATCAACCTAAAATCAACTACCGACCTGTCTAAAGCACTAAAAAACCTATCAAAAAATGAAATTCCTCCACGAATCCAAGATATTTTAGATAATTTATAAACAATGAAAACTAACCCATCCTTTTCAATAGAAGAAAAAATAACAAACACACCAATAGCCAAAAAAGTAAAAGCCACTACCAAAAATTTTGAGATAACACCAACCTCACCAAATATCAAAGACCATATCCAAGGAAAAAAACACATCCATCTCTCAGCCAAACGCGGTGAAATTATGAACCTATGCGCTTCTTTAGATAATGAATATATCTGTTGTGCTGTCCATGTCCTACACGTTGTCAGTAATTGTCCCTATAACTGCACCTATTGCTTCTTACAAAACTATCTCACCAACAACACCCTATCTGTTGTTGCAGACACCAAAGCCATAATCAAAGAAATAAAACAAAAAATAAAAGCCCAACCATGGCGTTTATTTAGGATCGGCACCTGGGAACTTGGCGACAGCCTAGCTCTTGAGCCACATACTAACCAATCCCAAGAACTCGCCCAATCCTTTGCCACGCTCCCAAACGCACTGTTAGACCTTAGAACAAAATCAGACCTCGTAGACAACCTGCTCCCCCTTGATCATAAACAAAAAACCATAGTTTCCTGGACCCTAAACACCAAAACAATCATCAACAAAGAAGAGCTAAAAACCGCAAACCTCACCCAAAGACTAGCTGCCATGAAAAAAACCACAGATGCTGGTTACCTCACAAGCATCCATTTCGACCCCATGATCCTATATGATAACTGGGAAGCAGATTACTCTGATTTAGTAAAAGAACTATTCCAAAAAATACCATCAAATAAAATCGCCTGGATATCAATCGGCAGCCTACGCTTCAACCCTGAAATGAAAAAGCTACTAGAACAAAACTACCCAAGTTCAAAACTCACAGCCCAAGAAATGATTGCAGGCACAGACAACAAAATGCGCTACGCCAAGCCATTACGACTCAAAATGTACCAACACTTACTAAAAGAAATAAAAAAATATCAAGGCTCAGAAGAAATACTTATACATCTATGCATGGAACGTTGGGATGTCTGGAAAAAACTTTTTGGCACTTATCCAAAATCTATTGCAGAACTAGACTACAATTTTGCCAACTCACTCCATCAAAGATTCCCCCAAATAGTCCCCCAAACACCAAACTTAAAAAAATATCTAGAAAATACTTACTAACTCAAAAAAAACTATTCTCCCAGCATATCTTGATCAACCTGCCCAAATTCTACCTCAATAGCAACCGATCTTGCACCAGCCACAGCGCCAGGCTTATCAACACAAACACTTACCCTATCAACCTTAAATTCTTTCATAATAAGGCCACCAACTTCTGCTGCCAATTTTTCAAGTAAAAAGAATTTAGAGCCTTCTACAAACAACTTAACTTTTTCTGCTACTTCTTGATAATTAACAGCATCTTCTACACAATCGCTATGGATAACCCCGCTAATATCCGTAAACATAATAATATTCAAAATAACATCCCTCAAAACTGTGCGTTCCTCAGGCTTACAGCCAATAATACAACTACAAATCAAATCCCGAATTATTATTTTACCCATAACAACCTCCTAAACTTTGTTATTATCTCAAACAAAACCGATTATTATCCGTCTCCCACAACCTCAACCTATACACATCTCTACCAATCTCTTTTGTTATTTTATCTTTCAAAACCTGTATCACTAGCTCACCTGTACTTACCTGCTCACTAAAAACCTCTAGCTTATTCAAATTCTGATGCCGCCATGGGTCAATAACTCTCTTCAAACCTCCAGCCAATTCACACAAAAGCTTTTTTGGGGCACAGCCAGCCACCTTAACAGCCAGCTCCACATTAAACGAATGTCCATGAAACTGATGACATTTTCCAAACAACTCTCTGTTTTTCTCTTCTGATAACTCTCTATTTATTAGTTTATGAGAGGCACAAAACAAATCCCTAACCACAACAACACATTGATCATCACCAATATACTCAAAGTAACAGTCACTATCATCCACAACAACAACTTTTCTTATTGGCAACAGATCCTCTACATACTCCCAAATATCTTTCGCTATCTGCCACAACGGATTTTTACACAAACAATCCCTACCCCTAAAATCTCTTATCAAATCCCCACATATTTTTTTTATATTTGCTTCAGGTAAAATAACACCTGTCTCTGGCACAAAAGAGCCTGCAATCACCAATTTCAAATCTAATTTCTTCTGACAAAAGGTCTCTTCATTAGCCTTATTTACAGGCAACTTCAAGTTAATATACCTTTCAACCAATCCACCACTATACGCTGTAGCCTCTGCTTTATCAGACTCAATCACATGACATGAAACCGGATGAATAACTTCATTTTCAAATAAACACTCTGCTTCTTTAAGCATATACAAAGCTAAATTCTCTGTGGTCACAGGCCTATTCTTAAAAACAGCTACATCCTCATTAATAAATTTATGATCATAACCAGCCACAACATTCTCTTCTACTAACCTTTTAAGTTTAGAAAGTTCCATCACCATCCCGGTCTTCTCATCTATCGGTCCAGAAAAAATAAAAAATGCCTGATAATTATGTCCATGGCCAGGATCACCCAAAAACCCATTATCATAATAATGGAGATTCTTCTCATCCGACCATAACGGATTCAAGCTTCTGTGTGCTGCTGAAAAATTGAACTTTCTATTTATAGTTAACATTATTATCTTTTACTTATTAAACTCAAAAATTCAGAACGAGTCTTACTATCATCCCGAAAAGAACCAAGCATACAAGAAGTAACCATTTCCGAGTTTTGTTTCTGCACCCCACGCATCATCATGCAAAGATGTTTTGCCTCAACTACCACACCCACACCTTCTGCACCAACACAGTCTTTCACAGCATTTGCTATTTGCATTGTTAAGTTTTCCTGTACCTGCAAACGTCTAGCAAACAAATCCACAACCCGAGCTATTTTAGACAGCCCCACAATCTTCCCATTAGGGATATACGCCACATGACACTTCCCAAAAAAAGGCAATATATGATGCTCACACATAGAAAAAAGCTCTATATTCTTCACAATCACCATTTCATCCATATCCGATTCAAAAATAGCACCATTAAGCACTTCTTCTAATGATTGGTTATAACCTTGAGTCAAAAACTCCAAAGCCTTTGCAGCTCTTTTCGGAGTATCTACCAACCCCTCCCTATTCACATCTTCCCCAATTTGTTCAATTAATTTTTCATACAATTCTTTCATTATTAATCTCCTTTTTCATAGCTTAAAATAGCCATCCCAAACATAATCAACATATTACCCATCAAGCTGTCATTGCAACACAAATAAAAGTCCATCACACGCCAAAAACAACTCTGTCATTCCCGCGCAGGCGGGAATGACATGAACTTAAATAAAACTAACTTATTGGAATTTTCTTCCTAATCTCTTCCAAACCATCAAAATCCAAATCAGCCACCACCAACTCCTCACCACAGTCAGACCCCCTAGCCAAAATCCTACCCCAAGGATCAATTATCATACTATTACCATAGGTCATCACCCCTTTTTGACCCGATCCCACCTGATTAGGCGCCAACACAAAACATTGGTTCTCAATAGCCCGAGCCCTTAAAAGAACCTCCCAATGTGCCTTACCCGTAGTCTCTGTAAAACAAGCTGGCACACAAAGCATCTTGGCACCATTTCTAAAATATTCTTTATAAAATTCCGGAAACCTCAAATCAAAACAAATACTAAGCCCTGTCTTAACACCTAAAACCTCTGTAACAACTTGCTCTTTCCCAGGTACAAAAGTATTAGATTCTTTAATAACCGTATCCCCAACCTCCACATCAAATAAATGCATCTTCCTATATATAGCCTGTACATCACCATTTTGATTAATCAAAGCCGAAGAATTATAAACCTTTTCTATGCCGTCAATTCCCTCATAAATACTTCCTGCCAAAATTACCACATTATTATCTTTAGCCAAATTCATTAAAGGTTCTATAGCCTCACCAGGAATAGTATCTTTCTTCTGCTCCAAGCTCAAACTATCACTTCTCAAGGAAAACATCTCTGGCAACAAAATAAACTGTGCGTTTTTATTTATAGCTTCTTTTACCATAGCCACAGCCTTGGCAATATTTGCGTCTCTATCAGCTTGGCTATCTAATTGGATCAGTATTGCTCTCATACCATCCATAATAAATCAAACCAAAAGAAAATCCCACCCAAACCAAGAACATCTCAGAGCAATGTGCGTACATTGTTACATAGCAGCACGAAAACTAAGTTTTTTTTCATACCACACTTAATAATTTTACGCACAACGAAGAATTAGAAGACTAATCAAATAAATACTAAAGAAAAACAAAACCAGCCCTACCTCCCAACAATAGAAAACAAATCTCATCCAAACCCAAACCATATTCCTAACAGACTACAGAGGCCCATACTATCTGAAGGAAGAGATTATATTTTTTTGGTGCTTTTCCAAAGAAATATAAGTTCTGACTGAGTTATGGCCATCAGAGGTTAAAGGAAAGTCAAGAAGACCATAAAGGGATGCTAATCCCCTTATGGTCTTCTTGAAACTATTAAAAAGAAGAAAGTTTTCTAAAATGAGACCTTAGAATTTACCGACCAAGCTACAAACCAAAAAAAAACCAGCAGTCCGCATGACAATACCCCCCCCCGCCAACTTGTCTTTTAAAAAAAATAACTGTAAACTTTCTCTCTATGATAACCAGATACTCAAGACCAGAAATGAAAGCCGTTTGGGAACCACAAAACAAATTCCAAAAATGGCTAGATGTAGAAATAGCAGCCTGTGAAGCACATGCAGAGCTTGGAAATATCACCAAAAAAGACCTAAAAACAATAATCAGAAAATCAAAATTCGATGTAGAACGAATCTCACAAATAGAAGCAGAAATACATCATGATGTAATCGCGTTCCTAACAAACCTAGCAGAAAACATCGGCCCAGAATCCAGATACGTACACCTTGGCCTAACCTCATCAGACGTTGTAGACACCGCATTCTGTTTATTGATACAAGACGCGGGCAAGATCCTAATGCAAGACATCATAGATCTCATGAAGATCCTAAAAAAACAAGCAAAAAAATACAAACTAACACCATGTATGGGTCGCACCCACGGTGTTCATGCAGAGCCAACAACATTGGGTCTAAAACTAACTGTTTGGTACGCTGAGATGTCCAGAAACAAAAAACGACTAGCAGACGCAATCGAAAACCTTAACTTCGGTAAAATATCTGGCGCTGTAGGCAACTACGCGCACATACCACCATCACTAGAAGAAACTATCTGCAAAAAAGTTGGCCTAAAACCAGCACCAATCTCAACCCAAATCCTGCAACGTGACCGTCACGCAGAATTTATTACAGTACTATCAATAATAGGCGGCACCCTAGAAAAAATCGCAACCGAAATCCGTGCACTCCAAAAAACTGAAATGAACGAAATACTAGAACCATTCTCCAAAAAACAAAAAGGCTCATCAGCCATGCCACACAAGAAAAACCCAATCCTCTGCGAAAGAGTTTCAGGTTTAAGCCGTAATCTAAGAGGCTATGCACTAACCGCAATGGAAAACCAAAACCTTTGGCACGAACGAGACATTTCTCACTCATCATCAGAACGAGTAACCTTTCCAGACACCACAGGGCTACTCAACTACATGTTCCATCTCATGAAAAACGTACTAGAAAACATGCAAGTAAATGAAGAACAAATGAAAGAAAACATAGGCAAATCATACAATGTATTCTTTTCACAACAACTCTTACTAAAAATGATCGAAAAAGGCATGCTAAGAGAAGAGGCTTACAGAGTAGTACAAAGAAACGCCCATGAAGCATTCAACAACAGAACCCCCTTCGACGAGCAAATAAAAGAAGACCAAATAATAACAACACTCCTAACCAAAAAAGAGTTAGCAGATGTTTTCAATTTCAAAAAATATACAGCAAATATAGACATTATCTACGACAGAGTCTATAAATAGCTCCAATAAGCTATTATCAAGGCTAGACCATTTATTTAATTTCCATTAAAATACATTTCGCTTTAATACATAAGGCGGCATAGCCAAGTGGTAAGGCCGAGGTCTGCAAAACCTCTATCCTCAGTTCAAATCTGAGTGCCGCCTCCAAAACATTAATAATTTTCCCGATACTACGTAAATAACTCCGGTCACATATGAAAGAATATGTTCCCTACTCTATTTACTTCGTCTCGAAAAAATTATTAATGTTTTGCCTCTTGGCATGCTAGAAGAATAAAACAAACTACCCGCTACAACGCTAAAAACAACAAAGCTCTATTGCACCTTAGGTGCAGCCATAGAACACACCCATAAATACCCAAGACCCTAAGGCTCCTACTGTCTGAAGGAAGAGATTATATTTCTTTGTACCTTCCAAAGAAATATAAGTTCTGACTGAGTTATGGCCGCCAGGGGTTAAAGGAAAGTCAAGAAGACCTTTAAGGGCGTGCAATCCCCTTATGGTTTTATTGGAACTATTAAAATTTTGAATGAGGTTTTAGAGTTTACTGACTAAGCTCTCAAAAAGCTACTAAAACCAGCAATCTGCAAGACAATATAATTTGCCTAAAAAAAGAAAAAAACCTACTATATAGCCATATGAACTCACTAAACATCCAAACATGGCTCTATCCAACCATAACAACAACCCTACTAATCACATTCCTAATCACAAAAAAATACATTGCAACAAAAAACAATAGAACCTCCTCAAAAAAACAAAACGCTTCAGATACAATCAAAAAAAACTACTTAAAAGAACTTCAAATGGCACGCCGTGTCCAAGAAGGGCTACTGTCTGTAGAAAACCCTCAGCTAGACTCTATTCATATTGCCAAGCGCTGCGTTCCTGCCGAAAATATCGGCGGCGACTTTTACACGTTTATCAATAAAGACGCGCACTCACTACAACCCCAAACCCAAAAGATCCCAGGCGTTATCAAGTATGTAGATACTCGTGAAACTTATTTTGGAGTAATCATCGGCGATGTAGCCGGCCATGGTGTTTCATCTGCACTTGTTATGGCCCTCTCTTCTGGTCTGTTAGGAGAAATCAGTAAAAGCAATAATTCACCAGCCTTCACTTTCAAAGAAGCCAACAACGACATTATAAAGTACATAGAAAACTCACAAATCAGCCATGTCACTGCTTTTTATGCACTCATCAATACCTACTCTAAAAAAATGACCTATGCAAAAGCTGGTCATTCGCCAGCACTCTTAATGCACAAAGATAACACCTGCACAGAACTAGACGCCGACGGAATCTTCCTTGGCATATTCCCAGACGAAACCTACCAAGAATCTGAAGTTCAGCTAGAATCTGGCGACCGACTATTCCTTTACACAGACGGCATAATAGAAGCAAAAAATGAACACAGCGAAGAATTTGGACTCGACCGCTTCATCCAAATCATCCGTGAAAATTCAAAACTAGATATTGATACCCTTCTAAACCTACTATTCACTAAAGCTAAAAAATTTATTGGCAACCAAGACTTTAAAGACGATCAAACACTAGTAATTCTAGAGATAGGCTAAATAATATGTGGACACGCGGACTAAAAATAAAAAAATATAATGCTAAGGGCATAAAAAACCAAAACGATTGCCTAGTAATCGAAAAGGATCTCACCCTTATTCTCAACAAAAAAACAATTACCACCTTCAAAACCATCCCTTCAAAAGAAAAGGCTCTAGCTATTGGCCATCTTGTATCCAACCAACTAATAACATCCCCCACCAACATCACCCAACTAACCCAAACCCATGACAGTATCGAAGTAGTAGCCACCACCATCGCCAACCCACCAAAACCAGAAGCCATCCCAAAATCAGACTTAAAAGTCACTCGTATCAATATTTTCCATCTCACCGCCTACCTTCAAGAAAATGCCATCCTATTCAAAGATACTGCCATAACCGAAAGCGCAGCCATTGCCAATACCAAAGCAATCATCTATTTCGCAGAAGACCTCAACCGCCTCAACGCTATCAACAAAGCCATCGGCCTCGCCCTAGAAAAACAAGAAGATTTTTCAGATAAAATACTACTCACCTCTGGCAAAGTCGACCAACAAGTAGTAAACAAAGCACTTACACTGGGTATCCCCACCATAGTCTCCCGCACCGGCCCCACAGACAAAGCCTTTGACCTAGCAACAGAAAAAAACATAACCATCCTAGGCTTCGCCCGAGGCACTCGCTTCAACCTCTATACTACCCCAAAAAGAATTTCACTCGGTTAAAAAATTCATTTTCGAAAAAACTTGACAAAACCATTACAAATACTTAATATACTATATTAGCCAGGATAATAAGTTTCTACGTAATAACAAGAAATAAGCACAATCATTAGTTGTATTTATTGCATTTTACTTTGTGGGAATTTTTTTTGAAAAGGGGATTTACAGTGGCAACAAAAACGGGTTTACCTGAATCCGCTATACAAAAAATTCAAAACCAAATCACTTCTAGTGCTATAAAAAAATCATTAAAAATCACACCTATAACAAAAAAAACAAAACCCAAACTGGTAGACTCCACCAAAATTAAACCCAAAATAAAATGGAAAACCCTATTAGAGCTGCTAGAACATCGCGCCCTAAAACAACCAAACGATAACGCCTATACATTCCTAACAGACGGTGAAAACAACGAAGAAAAATTAACATATAAAGAGCTTTACGATAAGGCAATCAGCTTAGCAATTGAGCTACAAAAACACAATTTACAAGGCGAAAGAATACTTCTTCTTTTCAATCCTGGCTTAGATTTCATAATATCCTTTTTTGCCTGTATAGCAGCAGGCTCAATCGCTATACCAGCCTACCCACCAAAACTCAACCGCAACATGGTCCGCCTACAAACCATAGCCGAAGACGCCCAAGCAAAACTAGCACTCACCACCCACCAAATCCACCAAAGTGTAGACAACAAGCTACAAGACACCCCCATCCTAGAACAAATCCAATGGCTAGCCTCAGACACCATCCCCAACAACAGCCCGTCTAACTGGCAAAGACCAGTGCTTTACGACGACTCCATAGCATTCCTACAATACACATCCGGTTCAACCTCTGCACCAAAAGGTGTAATGGTTACCCATGAAAATATTCTTTATAACGAAGAGATGATTAAACATGGGTTCGGACATGGCAAAAAAGAGGTTGTTGTTGGTTGGCTACCTGTATTTCACGATATGGGATTAATTGGCAACGTTCTACAACCAATATATATCGGTGCTCCAAGCATTTTCATGGCACCAAACAGTTTTCTACAAAAACCTATCCGTTGGCTAAAAACCATAACAAAACACAAAGCAACAACAAGTGGCGGCCCAAACTTCGCCTATGATTTATGTGCACAAAAGATAACAGCAGAACAAAAAGAAGAATTAGATCTAAGTTCTTGGAAACTCGCCTTTTGTGGTGCAGAACCAATCAACCCTGAAACTGCTGAAAATTTTTATCAAGCTTTTAAAAGTTGCGGCTACAAAAAAGAATCCTTTTATCCTTGCTACGGCCTAGCAGAAACAACCCTTTTCGTAACTGGCGGCCATAAATCATCAGCTCCAGTCATCCAAAAAGTAGATAGCACTGCTTTTGAAAGAAACCGTATCGAAAAAGCAACAAAAAACTCCAAAAAAACTCAAACCTTAGTTGGTTGCGGAAGAACCTGGCTTGACCAAAAAATCAAGATAGTTGATCCAGCCACTCTTACAGAAAGCCCCCTCAACTGGGTAGGAGAAATATGGATACAAGGCCCAAATGTCACACGTGGCTATTGGAACAAATTCGAACTAACCATGGACACCTTCAACGCCCACTTTGTCGACACCAAAGACGGGCCCTATTTACGCACCGGCGACCTTGGTTTCTTGCGCGAGGATGGCGAACTATTCATAACAGGCCGCATCAAAGAACTAATAATTCTTAACGGCCGCAACTATTATCCACAAGATATAGAGCTTACAGTTGAAAAGACCTGTGCAGATATCCGCCAGCATGGCACAGCAGCCTTTTCCATCAAAAAAGACAACAAAGAAAAATTAATAGTAGTTGCAGAGCTAGAACGAACTTCATTACGCAAATTCGATAGCAAAAAAGTAAACTCAAAAATTGTAAAAGCTATCAGCAGACACCATGAGCTACCTCTAGCTGCAATTGTCTACATCAAAACTGGCACCCTACCCATGACCTCCAGCGGTAAAATCCAACGTAACCGTTGCCAACACATGTACTTAAATAACGAGCTAAACATAGTAGCTCAATGGGACAATTCTCAAGTATTACACATCGACCCAAAAGACGAGAAGAAAATCAAGCTCCCTTCAACAGACACCGAAGTAGCGCTAGTAAAAATGTACAAAAAACTACTCAACACCAAATCAATAAGTATAGAAGATGATTTACTTGGCGTTGGTGGCGACTCTATCATGGCAACACAAGCCCTATCCCGCATAGAAGAAAAATTCAATGTAACCCTAACCTTCCAAGAGCTATTCGAAACAGCAACCATTGAACTCCTAGGCCACACGATAGAAGACAAACAGACACAAACAATAACTGATATAGATAATAGCCTATTAGAATCTCTTCTCGCTGAAGTAGAAACAAATGAAACAGCAGAAAAAACCCTGGCACACGCCTAGCATCCTTCATTTAATTTTTTATAAAAAAATACAAAAAATTAGCCAACAAACATTCAATTATAATCAAGCTTAATGATATACTAATAATAGTTATTATTTACCTATTAATTTAATAAAAAACCACCTAAAAGGATTCAATTAAGTGAACAACTTGTCTGACCGCCTAGCAAAGCTATCACCAGAACAACGCAAGATGCTGCTCGCCAAAATCCAACAAAACAAGACCAATACAGCAACTATCCAACCAGAAATCCAAGACACACCAACATCAGCTCTTTCATCCGCCCAAGAACAAATGATGATCCTATATCAAATGGCACCTGATTCATCTGCCTACAACATCTCTGCTGTCCTCAAATTAGAAGGCAACCTCAATATCACAGCCCTAAAACAAAGTTTCCTAGATATCATCAACCGCCACCAAAGCCTACGCACCTACTTTCAACAAACCAAAGATCAAATAATCCAAACCATTACACCCTACTCAGTTTTAGAGATGCCAGTAAGAGCTATACCTGGCAAAAATTTAGAAGAAAAACAAAATAAAGCCCTAAAAATAGCCGAAGCAGACGCAAAAAAAAGCTTTGATCTATTTAAAGGTCCACTTTTAAAAACCAAACTATTAGAACTATCCAACCAAAAACACATTTTACTAGTAAACATGCATCATATAATTTCTGATGGCTGGTCTATGGGCGTACTTATAAAAGAACTTGGCGAATTTTACACCCAAAACACCACAGGCACCAAAGCCAACCTACCAGAACTAACCATCCAATACTCCAGCTTTGCTAACTGGCAAAAACAGCAACTAAAAACACCAGAATACAAAAAACAGCTAACATATTGGAAAGAAAAATTATCAGGCGAGCTACCAATCCTCAACCTACCAATCAACCACCCCCGCCAAAAAAACATGACCTTTAACGGTGCCAAACACATCCATCATATACCAGCAGACCTAGCCAAAAAACTCCAAAAGTTATCACAAGAAAACAGTGTCAGCCTCTTCATGAGCCTCATGGCCATATACAAAACAATGCTCTTCCGTTACACCATGGAAGAAAACATCATCGTTGGCACCCCACTCGCTAGCCGCAGCAAAAAAGAACTAGAAAACCTAATTGGCTATTTCGTAAATAGTATTGTCATGCGCACCAGCCTAGAAGGCGAACCAAGCTTCACAGAGCTATTAACACGCATCAAAACCACATCTCTAGAAGCTTTTTCCAACCAAGCTGTACCATTCGACAAACTAGTAGCAGAGCTAAAACCAGAACGACTCTCTAACCAAAACCCCATCTTCCAAACCATGTTCGTATTCCAAAACGCTCCCCTTCCAGATCTGGAGCTCCCTGGACTAAAAGTCACACCCCTAGAAATAGACAAAAAAGGCGCAACTTTCGACCTAACCTTAGAAATCTGGCACACCAGTAAAGGCTTCCAATGTAATTTTGAATACAACACAGACCTATTTGACACAGACATGATCGAACGCATGGGCGGCCATTTCCAAACACTTCTTGAAAGCATCTTGGCAAACCCACAAAAAAAGATCAGCAAACTAAAAATGCTCACCCCAGCCGAAGAACACCAAATACTACACGAATTTAACGACACCGATGCCCCCTACCCCAAAGACAAAACCATCCATCAGCTATTTGAAGAACAAGTTGAAAAGACACCAAGTAATATTGCCTGTATTTTTGAGGAGCAGGAACTTACCTATAAAGAATTAAACAAAAGAGCCAATAAACTAGCCCATTCTTTAAGAAAAAAAGGTGTTAAACCAGATACTATTGTTGGGATTATGGTTGAGCGATCGTTTGAAATAATTATTGGCCTTTTAGGTATTTTAAAAGCTGGCGGAGCTTATTTGCCTTTAGACCCAGAGTATCCAGCAAAAAGACTTGAGTATATGCTGGAAGATAGCGCTGCAAAAATATTACTTACCCAAGAGAAACTTAGTGAAAGTATTAAAGAGCTTAAGTTTGAGCATGATGTTATTTATTTGGATGGGGTTAGTGAGCTAGATGAGTCTGAAGAAAATCCAGGGAAAGTTAATAAACCTGAGGATTTGGTTTATGTTATTTATACTTCTGGGAGTACGGGGGTTCCTAAGGGGGTAATGATTGAGCATAAGAGTTTGATAAATATTTCTATTGATTGGAAAACTATATATAAACTTGGAGATGGAAAACATAATCATCTTCAGATGGCAAACTACTCTTTTGATGTTTTTTGCGGTGATATTGCTAGATCTATTTTATACGGAGATTGCCTTATACTATGTAAACAAGTTGATATACTAGATCCAAAAAAATTATTCACATTAATTAAAAAATATAAAATCACAACAGCAGAATTTATTCCATCTGTAATAAACAACTTAATAAAGTTTCTTAAAAAAGAAAAAATTAATATTAAAACATTCAAAAATATAATAGTGGGATCTGATAAATGGGATTACACAGATTTAACACAAATTAAAAGATTTATGTCATCAAACAACACAAGAATATTCAATTCATACGGCACAACAGAAACCACCATCGACTCCACCTTCTTTAACTGCACATCATTTATAAACAAAGATACAAAAAACATACCTATAGGAAAATCTTTCCCCTGCTCTAAAGTTTTAATAGTTAATAATACCCACCAAATAAACCCAATTAATATACCTGGAGAAATTGTCATATCAGGAAGTGGACTAGCAAGGGGATATATTAATAATCAGAAACTTACAAACTCAAAATTCATAAAATCAACCTTTTTCAAAAGTAAGTTTTATAAAACAAATGACTTTGGAAAAATGTCAAAAATAAATAACATCGAGTATATAAGCAGAAAAGATCATCAATTAAAAATAAATGGGAGAAGAGTCGACCCAAGTGAAATAGAGTATGCAATACTAAAACATTGCACCATAGAAAAATGTGTTGTAATTAAATCAGAGTATAAAAAAAATAGATACACACTGAATGCATATATCACAACACTTAAAAAAACGCCTCTAGATATAAGCTCTATTAAATCTACTCTCTATAATTATCTCCCTCCTCACATGGTTCCATATAACTTTATTCAATTAACTAGCTTCCCACTAAATAAGAACGGAAAAGTTGACACAACTAAAATAGAAAAGTCTCGAAAAATCATACCCAACAACAAAAATCACTCAGCACTTATAAAACCCTCCTCAGACCTTGAAAAAAGCATCTATTCCGTATGGAAAAAACAGCTAAACATTGAGCAACTTAGTATTGATGATAATTTTTTCCAAATTGGAGGGCAATCCCTTCAAGCCATCTGGATGGTAAACGAAATATCAAAAATAATAAACAGAGATCTATCTCTTCAAAGTTTCCTAACAAACCCTAGCATTAAAGGTTTAGCTAAATACATAAAAACTAATAAACCCATCAATCAGCAAAAAAATATCACTCAAATAAATAAAATAATATCCAATACAAAAATATTTCTACTCCATGACACAAGTGGAAACACAAGCATATACAAAAATCTTGTTACGAGATTAGATAGTTATTCCGTGTTTGGAATAAACTCCATCTATATTCAAAACCCTAGAAAAAAAATACATAAAATATCCTCAATTGCAAAAGAATATGCTAAAGAAATAGCATCAATCCAGCCTAAAAATAGTATTAACTTATTGGGGTGGTGTTCAGGAGGAATACTTGCATATCAAGTAGCTCTTGAGCTCATAAATTTGGGAAGACACATTAGCAATGCATTTTTAATCGAAACATTCCTCACCCCGCCACTTTCAAAAGATTTTAAAGAAACTCATATTAGCAACGATATTCAAGATATCTTATTTATTATTGAAGATATATCAAGAAAATTAAATACGCCACCACCTAACATTGCAATCCACGAGATCCCTCAATTCAGCTCAACACACAAAAAAGCAGAATATATATATAAGACCATAAAACCACTTATAAAAAAACTCCACTTGGAAAAAAAACATTTAGTTTTTCTAATTAAAATATACCTTAAAAACAACAAAACTATTAAGTCATTCAAATTACCATCAACAAAAATTAATGCACGGATAATATATAGCTCAGATTCTAATATTAAAAATTCAAAAAAACATCATATCCCGTGGAAAGAGATATACTCTGAAAAAAAATATTTTTACCAGATTTCTGGAAATCACTATTCAATTATGAACCTCTCTAACTCTAAAGCTTTAGCTTTACATATCAACAATACGCTAAAGAGATCTTAATATGCTATCAATTTATTCAATTATTATTATTATAAATATTATTCTTGGAGTCACTCCTATCATTAAGAATCCAAAAGAAAAGACAAATATTACCTTTGCTTTTTTATCTTTATCTATCAGCTTTTGGATATTATGTAATTATATGTACCATAATCACTCGAATATTCTTTTATGGGGAAGAATAACTTTTATCGGATCCGGTGCCATTCCATACTTCCTCCTATTATTCTCGTCTAATTATCCCACAAAAAAAATCATTAATTTATCAAAAATTAAAATATCATTACTTAGCACCCCTTTAATCACTATCATTATTTTTTCACAAACAAAACTTTTCTTTTCTGGCCTTGATAGTAGAGGAATCCCACTCGTAAATAGTATTGGACAAGCTTTATTTACAATTTATTTTTCTTTATATCTTCTATCATTTTTTATTATTTCCATTAAACAGGTCAAAAAAAATATAGGATTAGATAAGCAAAAAGCAAAGATTTTTTTATCTGGTGTAATAATTGCGATTATTACCGCGGCATTAACCAATTTAATACTTCCTCAACTTGGATACTTAAAATTTTACAAACTCGGCCCTTTATTTGCTTCTATTTTTACAGCTATAGCATCATATTCAATCCTAAAATATCGCTTCATGGATATTAGCCCAATCATTTCAAAATCTTCCGCATGGATCATTTCAATAATAATATCTATAACAGCTTTCATAACCTCAATTTGGGTTTATGAATCATATGTAACATTAATAAGCTCAAAAAAAATCATAACCTGGTCCGTTTTATACTGGAGTTTTTTCTCTTCCATACTCCCATCCCTCCGCCTCCGCCTCCAATCCACTGCCGACAAACTATTCCTAAAAGGCAAATACAACTACAAAAAAGTCCTAATCAAACTAACAAACCAATTTGCCAGCTGTAATAACATCAAAGATCTAACAAAAATACTAGAAACCAACTTCAAAGAAGACATCGAAGTCTACCCCATAAACATATTAATTCCTGAAAACTTTGAAGAAACCAAAGAAACATCAAAAACCCTAAAACTTCTCAAACCTGCCACAGAATCAGAAACAACTATTCAAGCACCCTACCAAAAACTAGAACCAGAAAACATAATACTTAAACACCTAAATAAAAACCCCAATGTGCTACTTAGCAAAGATGCCGAACCAGCACTAAAAGAAGAACTAAAAAAGTGGAACGCCAAAGCCATCGTCCCTTGCCTAGAAAACAATGAACTACTTTGCCTACTAATATTAGGTGACAAAATGTCTCAAGATGCCTTAAGTGACGATGATGTAGACCTATTCACCACCATCTCCACCCAAATCCCAACAGTCCTAGACCGCATAAAACAAGCACGAGTATCAGCAGAAATGGACGTCGCCCGCCACATCCAAACCGAAATCCTACCAAAAGACCCTCAAATCCCAGGCCTCGACCTCGCCTGCTTCATGAACCCTGCTGACGAAGTTGGTGGCGACTATTACGACATCTTCAAAGTATCAGACTATTCCTGGATCATCATGGGCGATGTAGCAGGCCATGGTGTCGGCTCTGGACTAGTAATGTTCATGGCGCAAAGCATAATCACATCCCTTGTCCACGCTAACCCCACAATTTCGCCCAGAGAGCTCAACTATCAAGCAAATGTCATCTTATCCCAAAACTTACAACGCTTAAGCGATCAACGCCCCATGACCATTGTCACTCTCTGCACCAAAAATGGCCGAGAATTCACCATCAGCGGCAACCATGACAACATCTTTATCTATAGAGCCAAAAACAACGAAGTCGAATCTAAATCAATCAATCACATCCCTTTTGGCATTGGCATGATCGGTGATATGGAGCTTGAGCTATTTGAACAAGAAACGCTCACTTTAGAAAAGGATGATTTATTATTCCTGGCAACCGATGGCATTGTAGAGGCTCCAAAAAATGGTGATTATAAGACAGAACAGTTTGGTGAAGAACGGCTTCAGGATTTTATTTTAAAGTATGCAAAGGAACCAACTGATAAAATTAAGACCAATCTTGTTAGCATAGTAGATAAGTATGCAAACCATGTTTATCATGATGATATTACTTTTATTGTGGCAAGGGCGGTTTAATTTATATATTTTATTTCCACTTGTTTTCCTTTGCCTAAAACGCCCCATCTTTGATAACACTCTCTAGTGTTTTTCATTTCACTCCTGTCCGGTAAAAACAAAATAGTTCAAAGCTAAAACAGGCACAAAAAAACACGTCATAGACGTGTTTTATAGTTTTGAAGTAGGCTATCCCTTTTGACTCTACTAAAAACCCAAAGGA
>Ga0233447_1000541_pt1 | contig 41542 bp, 41 predicted proteins | sample SI_124_October20_3_FD_183014 | JGI IMG/M metagenome (GOLD analysis project Ga0233447, IMG submission 183014) | Seawater microbial communities from Saanich Inlet, British Columbia, Canada - SI_124_October2016_135_MG | ecosystem: Environmental > Aquatic > Marine > Inlet | place: Canada: British...
ATGTACATCAAATATAAATTCATATAACACTAAATGCACCTGTAATACTAAACGCACATGTTCTCCGCTCAAAAAATAAAAAGGTGCATTTAACTTTGCAATTCACCAAAAAATGACGATAGACCTTGATGCCCTCGTATCGTCTACAAATTCAAACTAAGGCTCAAAAAAACAATAGGATAAGGAAAATTGTGAAGTAATCCCATTTCTCTCTATTTTACTATTTGTGAAAATAGTAAAATAGATATAAATTTGCTAGTGTAAAAGAACTTTCATATGAGCAAATTTAACTTCAAGGAGTTTCAATTATGGTTAATGTTAATGTTCCCCCTGATGAGCATGTAAAAGTTTTGAATGGGCAGGGTTGGGTAGGTCTAATAGATAAAATGGGAACTGAATCATCTATTGTCAATGCGGCAAGAGTTTCGTTTGGAAAAATAAAAAAGGATATTAACGAAAAAGATATTGTTCTTTTAGAATACCTTATTGAGAACCGACATACCAGCCCCCTTGAACATTTGGTTTTTACCTTCAGTATTTATTGTCCATTGTTCATAAGAGGACAATGGCACCGTCATCGTACCTGGTCATATAACGAAATTTCAAGGCGTTATACTGAGATGGATATCGAATTTTTTACTCCATCAAAACTACGGCAACAGGCCAAAATTAATCGTCAGGCTTCCGTTGACAGCTCCGTTTTTGACGATAAAAAGCTTATTCTCTCCATTGATGAGCATAATAAAAAATCACTCAAGCTATATGAGAACCTTCTCAAACAAGGGGCTTGTAGAGAGCAGGCAAGGGGAGTGTTACCGCAGAATATGATGGTTACATTTTGGGGAACTGTAAACTTAAACAACCTCCTTCATTTTCTTGATTTACGGGACCACGACCATGCACAGTGGGAAATTAGAGAATATGCTATTGCAATTAAAAAATTGATTACTCCTTATGTTCCCAACGTCGCAAAATATTTAAAATGGGAGTTATTATGAAAATAGACAGTCGGACCGTTGACAATATTATTAAAATTTTGAATGAAGAAATTGTACCGGCTGAAGGATGCACTGAACCGATAGCAATTGCTTATGTTGCTGCTAAGGCCAGAGATTTGCTTGCTAAAACACCTAGTAGTGTAAAAATATATGCATCGGGAAACATAATTAAAAATGTCAAAAGTGTTGTTGTTCCTAACAGCGGAGGGATGGTTGGGATAAAAGTTGCTGCGACTATGGGAATTATTGCAGGTAAGGTCTCAAAAGGGCTTATGGTCATCAGCGGTGTTAATGAAACAGATATGAAGGAAGTAAGAAAGTTTCTTGATGATTGCCCTATTGAAGTAATTCATGAAAAAACCGACATAAAACTTTATATTAGAATTGAGCTTAAATATAAAAATGAAAATGTTCTTGTTGAAGTAAAACATCTTCATACTAATATCACTAGAATAAACAAGAATGGTGAAGAACTTGTAAACAGACCATGTAATGATGCGGATTTTAATTCTCCTCTAACTGACAGAAAGATATTATCAATAGAGTTAATTTATAATCTTGCGAAAAGTATTAACTTAGATCTGATAAAGCCATTGTTTAAAAAGATCATTAAGCTGAATTCCAATATAGCAGAGGAAGGCCTCAAAGAATCTTATGGAGTTAATATCGGTAGCTGTATTTTAAAGAATATTGATCAGGGAATTTATGGAAATGACCGAAGGAACAGGTGTGCCAGTTATGCAGCAGCAGGCAGTGATGCCAGGATGAGTGGATGCCCTCTTCCCGTTATGACAACCAGTGGAAGCGGCAACCAAGGAATGACGGCATCTCTTCCTGTTATTAAATATTGTCAAATGAGAGGCTTCAGTGAAGAACAAACGATTAGGGCCCTGTTTTTTTCACATCTCTCAACTATTCATATTAAAACTAATGTTGGGAGATTATCTGCCTATTGTGGTGCTATGTGTGCGGCTGCAGGGGCAAGTGGAGCCCTTGCCTTCTTGATAGGTGGGAATTTTCAGACTGTTGCCAGTGCTATCATTAATACTTTAGGCAATATTTCCGGTGTAATCTGTGATGGGGCAAAAGCATCTTGTGCAATGAAAATAGCAACAGGCATATATACTGCCTTTGATGCAGCTACACTAGCCTGTTATCATAAAGTCCTTTGTGGAGGTGATGGCATCGTCGGAACGGATGTGGAAGAAACAATAAAGAATATAGGGGAATTAGCCCAAACGGGAATGCAGACAACCGATGAAGTTATTCTGGAAATTATGACAAAATAGAAGTAAAGCTGGATGATGTCAAGCAGATTTGTAAAAAGCATTCTTTTAACTGTTCCGAACTCAACTCCGTCTTCTTTTTAGATTTCAAGAGATGTTTCGATTTTTTCTTCCTTTGATAATCCTTTTTTCTTTGACATTTTTTATTCCCTTTCTTATTTTGCTTAGCATTATTGATATATAAGTGCGTTGTTCAACACACTTAACCGCTTACATAACATTCTGCAATAAAACAGAAAACGTTTCAGAAATCTGCAAATTTAGTGTAAAAACTTATTATCTCTGTTTGTATTTACTGAAACATTCTTTATTGATAATATCGACTTTATTCAACAAAACCCTATGTGAAAAGGATAACAATTAAAACAGCCAGCAAAACTTCAGTCCCATTTTTTTTCTAGCTACGAAAACTAGTCCTATGCAAACAACTATTTCAGATAAAGAGAAGCTAATAGCTGCTCCCAGCAAATCATAATGAGGGATTAATAATAAACACAATATAAGCTGCAAGATTAGAGCTGAACCGGAAAGCTTAATTAAGGCAACCACTTTTCCGCTAAATTGTAAAAAATAAGATGCTGAGCCAGTGGCAATAATTACAAATATAGAAGGAAGAATTATTAGATAAGCCTGTACTCCAAAATGCTTGAAATGATCTCCGAAAAGCCCAAGGATTTTGAAACGAAATACATACAAAATTAAAGTTAATAAGAATGCTTGCCCGCATAGTAAAATATTTGCACGAAAGTAGAGCTTCTGCATATTTTTGGATGGATCATTTGATTTGAGCGTAGGCATTATAATTGGTTTGAATACTTGGCTGGTTGCAGTTAAAACCACCCAACATATTCCAGTCGCAGCAAAGATTGCAGATAAAATCCCAACGTCATTTTCCTTGTGGCCTAAGGCTTCAAGGAGCAGTAATGAGATTTGCCCCATTAGTATAAGCACCACACTTGAAATTAAAAAATACAGTGAATTTTTAATCCAACCTTTATCTTTTGTAGTATCTTTAAAATTAATTAAGTTGCGCGGTGTTATTATAACCAAAATAAATAATTGAAAGAAAATGATAAAAAGAAGGGCTACAGCATAAGCATAGAACATATGATAAAACGTTATGTTTTTATTTATCAGATAAATCAATATGATGAATAGGGAAAAAACTGTCTGCAGAGCTATGCCTTTTGGATTTGTAAATGTTGAGCTAACGGGACGGTTTAAACTCAAAATAAATTGGCTTAAATATAGGTTAAATGCAAACAGAGGAATTATCCAAATAGTCAGAAGGAATGGATGGTAATAAGGGGTAAAAGATGAATTAAAGATTGTGAAATTACCATGTAAGTATGGAAACAGCAAGAGGGCTATTATTACACCAAAAACGAAGATACCACCACCAATGGAAGTTACAAGTTTAATGTCTTGCTTTAAGCAACCTCGAGCAAAATCCCATTTTTTTTGGTGAATATATTGCGGCAGATATTTAACGACGGAACTATTTTTCCCCAGTAGCATGACAAATCCAGTTAGGCTGATAAGATATATAGCGACTGAGAAATCACCATAAAGAGCAGGACCTAACCATCTGGCTACGAGGGTATTTAGGTAAAAATATACAACATAAGCCAGTAATGAAAATAACATTGTGATGCTTACATTATAGTAAGTTTTTCTTGCTTTGGAGTTATATCTTTGCTCGATGCCTTTGTTCATACATTGCTCCTTGCTTTGTCTCTGTATGTATTATGGTATCTCATTGCTAACATTTTGGAGAACAGATTTTCGATCTTTCCCCTTATCTTGGTTATTATAAGTCAATAAAACAGAAAACGTTTCAGGAATCTGCAAATTTACTGTAAAAACTTATTATTTCTGCTTGTAGTTTACTGAAACATTCCTTATTGATCATATTACACAATTATATTTGACTGATATTGCGTTTGCAACATGACCTGTGAAGTTTTTTTTTAAGGAAGCCTCGAATGAAAAATATCATGAGAATAAATAATGTTGAAAAGATAAAACAGAAAATGTATATCAACGCATTGGATTTGAAAATATTATGCGCTATGAGAGAATAAAGCTATGGATTTATAAAAAACATTGAACAGCCCTGGGCCGCTACCCTCTTTGATTTATATTTCTGAGTTAATCTGATTTTTAAACATTATGTCAGAATCGATTTGAAAAAATAAAAATAAATGCAATATGTAAGCTCTTTTATGTTAGATACTGGCAATACTTTTCAAGGTATTAGAGTTTCCTATGTGGAAAACTATATTTGTATAGGCGAAGAGCTTATTTGTATACGGAAGTTGTTTTTTGAAGAAGTGCTTAACAGGTCAATATGAGGATATTAGTATATTATGGGAAATAAATTGGTAATAGTGGAATCTCCGGCAAAAGCTCGGACGATAGGGAAAATACTTGGCAGTGATTATAATTTAATGGCTTCAATGGGGCATGTCAGAGATCTTCCTGAACGTTCATTGGGGGTTGATGTAAAAAATAATTTTAACCCTGAATATACAGTTACTAAATCTGGTACAATAAAAACTCTTAATGCAGCTGCAAAAAATGCAGATGAAATATATCTTGCAACAGACCCTGACAGAGAAGGAGAAGCTATAGCCTGGCATTTAAAAGAAATACTTTCTAAAAAAACGAAGGGTGATTTTAGTAGAGTAGAGTTTCACGAAATTACTAAAACGGCAATCAATAAAGCATTTGATGCTCCGCGTGAAATAGATTTAAACCTGGTAGATTCACAGCAGGCAAGGAGGATACTGGATCGCCTGGTTGGATATCAAGTAAGTCCATTGCTATGGTCCAGAATTGAACGGGGCATAAGTGCTGGAAGAGTACAATCCGTAGCTTTGCGTATGGTATGCGAAAGAGAAAGAGTCATACAAGATTTTGTCCCAAAAGAATACTGGAATTTTACGGCACATCTCCTCTGGAAAAATAAAAAAGAGAATCTTTATGTTGGCAAGCTTTTTAAGATAGATGATAAGAAAGCTGAAGTTCCAAATCAGAAAACAGCTGATGCTATTTTTAGTGAAATTAATAGTGCAAAAACTTTTAATATAGACTTAGTAAAAATTGAGCCGGTGAAAAGATATGCTCCGCCGCCCTTCATAACAAGTACTCTTCAGCAAGCGGGCGGAGCGTTTTTAAGATTTCCTGCAAATAAAACTATGCGTGTTGCTCAGCAGTTATACGAAGGAACAGACACGGAAGAAAGTGAAACTGGCGGTTTAATTACCTATATGAGAACAGATTCATTTACGATATCAAACGAAGCTAGACAAAATTGTCGTGATTTTATTCTGGAAAATTATGGGCAAAAATATATTCCTGCAAAGTTTAATATGTTTAAAAATAAATCTACGGCTCAGGAAGCTCACGAGGCTATTAGACCTACAGATGTTAATTTGAAACCTGAAGATGCAGCTCAATTTTTGGATAAAGATCAGTCTAATCTCTATAATCTTATATGGAAAAGGTTCGTTGCAAGTCAAATGTCTCCTGCTGAATATACAAGAACTAGTGTTGATTCAGTAATTATACCCGAAAACACAAAATATACGTTTAGAACAACAGCCTCAGTTATGGATTTTTCAGGATTTACCAAAGTTACTGATGATAAAACAATCGAAGCTCAGGCTGAAAAAAGGGATTTAGCGCCAGATTTTCTCAAAACCATGAAAAAGGGTGATGAAAGCGTTTTAGATCAACTGGAAAGAGAACAGAAATTTACAGAACCTCCTCCAAGGTTTACGGAACCTTCCTTAATTAAAGAACTTGAAGCAAATGGGATAGGTAGGCCGTCAACATATGCCTCTATTGTAAATACAATTCAAAAGAGAAAGTATGTGAATAAAGAAAAAGGAAAGCTTATTCCAGAAGAACTTGGTTTTAGGGTTAATGACTACTTGATTGCATCTCTGCCGGAATTGTTTAATATTGGTTTTACTGCAGAAATGGAAAGAAAACTTGACAATATTGAAACTGGCCAGGAACATTGGACTGTAATGTTACAGAATTTCTACAATTCGCTTTCGCTCTGGGTGGATTCGGCGAAATACAAATCAGCGCCTGAAAAAGAGAAAGTAATTCAGCTTCTGACATTAATGAACAAAATATCTAATTGGGTAGAGGCAGTAAAGCGTGGGAAAAGAACCTACGACGATAGAAAATTTTGTAATTCTTTGCAAAAACAATTTGAGAAAAATGGAAAACTCTCAGAAAAACAGTGGCTATCAGCATTAAGGTTAGCTATAAAATATTCTGATCAGCTTACAAGTTTAAATGAAATAGCTGAAAAAAATATGTTCCTCAATGAGATAAATGAAGTTAAAGGTCAAATTTTAATTGAAGAAAAGGAAAAAGAAAGACGTTTACAAGAAAATAAGCAGGGAGCACAGATTTTAACTCAAATTCTTAAGTATTTTGATAATGTTAATATTCCAGCTCCTAGCAATGGAACATCTTTTAGTGAAAAAGAATTTATTGAATCACTTAAAAAACGTGCAAATGAAAACAAGGCACTAACGCCCAAGCAGGAAAATGTTCTACGCAGAATAGCAGTTGCCTACAAAAATGAAATTAATAAATTTGACGAATTAGCAGTATCTCTTTCTATTTCTATTTCTGGAGAAGAGATCAAACAAAATGCAGAAAAAAGGGGAGGAAATAGTTCCACACATCAAAACTCTGAAATTACAGGATTACTGGCAAGTTTTGAAGCCTTCGAGGATTGGAAAGAGCCAGTAAACAAAGGAAGAAAAGTTTTTGATGATAAAGCGTTTTACCTGTCTTTAAAAGACCAGTTTAAAAGAAAACTCAGCTTGTCAAATAAACAAGTAGCAGCGCTAAAAAAATTAGTTTCTAAGTATTTTGAAAACGAAAAAGAAAAAAAATGAACCTTTTTTTTAAATTGAACTGGAAAAAAGCACTAACACTGACTACTTTTCATACCTTGTTTGTCTTGCCGCCGTTAGTTTGGGCAGGCTCTGATGCGGTAGAAACAAATAAGAACATTATAACAAAAGCTAAAACAAAGACAGAAAAAGCAAAACTGGCCAAGTGTTTAGCCGATGTTCTTTTGAGTGTAAACAAAAAAGAGCGAGCTCATGAAAAAGTATTATTGAGTATTGCGGGTGTGTTATCAGGCGATGACATTGAAGGTTACGGAAAACAGATAAACTTAGACCTTCTAAAAGCTTTGAAAAATAATATTGTAGAAGGAGACAAACTTGTCAGAAGGATTTTTACGTTCTGCGATCATTTTGACAATGAAATCTCTGAATTGAAAATTCCTAACGAAGAAAAAGTTAAGCTAAAAGTTAGGATAGATGAGCTGAAGTTATCTGCTGAGCAATTTGGTTTATTGGTTAGCCGCCCTGAAAAAGAAGAGATACAGCACAGGAATTGCCGAATTCTTGATGTAAGTGATCATTTGCAAGTAGTGGTTCTATCTGCAGGATCCTTAGATGGAGTCAGAACAGGTTTAATATGGAACGTTAAACAAGCTGACAATGTTGTGGTTAAAGTAATAGCAGTCGGGCCACTTGTCTGTGCTGCAGTTGTCATTGAAGGAGAACTCGAAAAAATCAGCAATGGAATGTTGGTTGAGTTCAAAGAAAATAAATAATAAGAATATAATATTAAGAAATATGGACTGATTATGGAAGTAAGAGCAGTTACAAAATATGTTCGCATTTCTCCTGAAAAAGCAAGACATGTAGCAAGACTTTTACAAGGGAAAAGAGCTATAGAAGCTCTTGGGATTGTAAATCTTATCCCCAAGAAAGCAGCTCGTTTAATGTCAAAAACCTTATGTTCGGCAATAGCAAATGCTGAAAATAATTTTGACTTAGATAGAGAAACTTTAGTTGTGAAGGAAGCTACTGTTGGTGTCGCGCCAACTATGAAGCGCTTTAGGCCAAAAGCCAGAGGAATGGCAGGCAGAATCCTTAAAAGAACTAGTCATTTTAAAATCGTTCTCACAAGCGATTAATCTAAAGGAAAGGAAAAGACTGTGGGACAAAAGGTTAATCCAATTAGTTTTAGAGTCGCAACCACAAAGGATTGGGATTCAAAATGGTTTGCCAAAAAATCCACCTTTGGAGGCTGGCTGCACGAGGACTTAAAAATTCGTGATTTTATTAAAAAAGAATTTGCTCATGCAGCTGTTGCGAGGGTAGTGATTCACAGAGCTTCAAATCGTATTGCAGTAGACATTTATTCGGCTCGACCAGGGATTCTGGCTAGCCGTAAAGGTGAATTTGAAAGGCTCCAGGCAAGCCTAAGCAAACTGGCGAATCAACATGAAATAAAAATAGACATACATGAAGTTAAAAAACCTGAAAGGAATGCTCAGCTCGTTGCTGAAAATATAGCGCTCCAGCTTCAAAGGAGAATTGGCTTTCGTAGGGCCATGAAAAGAGCTATACAGCTAGCTATGGAAAACGGTTCTCTCGGAATTAAAATTAAAGCCTCTGGACGCCTCGGTGGAGCAGAATTAGCAAGAACCGAACAGTATAAAGAAGGTAAAATCCCACTTCATACAATTAGTGCAAATATTGAATATGGCTTTGCAGAATCTCAAACAGTCGCCGGAAAAATTGGTGTAAAAGTTTGGGTGTGTAACCCTGACGTAGAGGAGAAATAAACTATGGCCTTAATGCCGAAAAGGACAAAACATAGAAAAATTCAGCGCGGTAGTTTGGCAGGGCTCGCACAAAGCAATAATAAGCTGGACTTTGGTGATTTTGGATTACAAGCTCTTGATAGAGGATGGGTAAAAAATAACCAAATAGAAGCTGCGCGTATTGCAATTAATAGGCATCTCAACAGACGTGGTAAGGTATGGATAAGATTTTTTCCTGATAAACCAATCTCCAAAAAGCCACTTGAGGTTAGAATGGGAAAAGGAAAAGGCAACACGGATGCGTGGGTTGCTTGTGTGCGTCCGGGAAGAGTTCTGTTTGAAATTAGCGGTTGTACAGAAAACATGGCCCGTGAAGCTCTTTGCAAAGCAGCGGCTAAACTTTCTATTAAGACTAAATTCATAGTGCGTTAATAGAAAACTAGGAACTGGTATTATGAAAAAAATGAATGAAATTAGAGAAATGACTGACGCTGAATTAGTAAATATACTTTCAGAACTTAGCAAAGAGAAGTTTAATTTGAAAGCTCAGGCTAAAACTGGTCAGTTGAAGAATAGTGCGAGAGTTAAGCAGGTTAAACTGGAAATAGCCAGGATTAAAACAGAGCAAACGACTCGCAAAAACAATGCAAAATAAAATTTTAATTAAAACTATTTATTAAGATAGGGATAACAATGAGTTTGGATAATCCAAAAGAAGAACGAAACCTGCGCAAAGCACGCGAAGGTATTGTAGTTAGTGATTGCCAGGATAAAACTATTGTTGTCGAAGTAACGAGACGTACGTCTCACCCACTATACAAAAAAGTAGTGAAATCGACAAAAAAATACTATGCCCATGACGAGCGTAACGAGGCCAAAATCGGTGATAAAGTAAATATCATTGAGACAAGGCCTTACAGTAAAACGAAATGTTGGAGGCTAGTAAAGGTTCTTGGCCAATCTTAATATTTTTAATAACTTAAGGTTTGGGAAACATAATAATGATACAAATGCAAACTAGTTTGGATGTAGCAGACAACAGCGGAGCTAAAAGAATTGTCGCTATTACTGTCCTGGGGCAACGTAGAAAATACGCAGGGATTGGTGATATTGTAACGGCAACAGTCAAAGAAGCTACTCCTGGCGGTAATGTAAAAAAAGGTGAAGTTGTAAAAGCTGTTATCGTTAGAACAGCGCATAAAATTCGCAGAAAGGATGGATCTTATTTGAGCTTTGATCGTAGCGCAGCAGTTATTATTGATGTTCAAAATAATCCTAAAGGAACACGTATTTTTGGCCCTGTAGCTCGTGAACTCCGCGAAAAGAATTTTATGAAAATTATATCTTTGGCTCCCGAGGTGTTATAATGATTAAAACACATGTAAAAACCGGTGATGAAGTAACAGTTATCAGCGGAAAATGGAAAGGCGAAGACGCTAAAATAAAAGCTGTCTTAAAAGCCAAAAATCGTGTAGTATTAGAAATGACAGGCTTGTCTCCTGAAAAGAAGAAACAAATCGGGGTTAAAACCATTAAGAAATCGCAGGAAAATCCCGACGGCGGCGTTATTCAAAGATCCGTCTCTGTTCATATTTCTAATGTTAAATTAAGAAAAGCAAAATCTGTTAAGAAGTAGTTTAATAGAAACGGAGAACGTTAAAATGCCTGACATTTATCAAACTTATAAAGATGTAGTAAAACCTAGCCTGAAAGAAAAGCTGGGCTGTACTAATATCATGAAAGTTCCCCGCCTTTCTAAGATCCTCGTTTCTACTGGCATTGGCACTGGAGAAGAAAGAGATGCTTTCCCTGAAGCTAAAAAAAATATTACTGCAATAACTGGGCAATCAGCAGTTATTACAAAATCAAAAAAGAATATTTCTAATTTTAAGCTTCGTAAAGGATATCCAGTTGGAGTAATGGTAACTCTTAGAAATCAGAAAATGTACGAATTTTATGATAGATTAGTGCATACTGTATTGCCTCAGGTTCGAGATTTTAGAGGTGTTTCACCCAAAGGTTTTGACCATAGCGGTAATTACAATATGGGGTTAAATGATATTAGCGTATTTTCAGAAATAGACCTTGACAAATTAAAACGCCCCATGGGCATAAATATTACGATTGTAACAACGGCTGAAACTGATGACGAAGCACGCGAATTATTGAAGCTTCTTGAAATGCCGTTTGCAACAGAATCAGGGAAATAGGAATAATGGCTAAAAAAAGTATAATTGCTAAGTGTGAACGCGGAAATAAGTTTAAAGTTAGAGAATACAGACGTTGTAAAAGATGCGGTCGGTCGCGTGCACATATCAGAAAATATGAACTTTGCCGAATTTGTTTTAGAGAGCTTGCCTCTAAAGGACAAATCCCAGGCGTAACCAAAGCAAGCTGGTAAAGGAGCTCAATACTATGAGTATGCAAGATCCATTAAGCGACATGCTTACACACATTAGAAATGCAGGCAGTGCTTCTTTAACAGAAACAGCAATGCCTACTTCGAAATTTAAAAAAGCTGTCGCTGAAGTTTTAAAAGAAGAAGGTTACATTAAAAACTATACTGAAAAAGGTAAAGGCGTTGAAAAAGAACTTGTTATTCAAGTGAAATATTATAAACGCAAGCCTGTTATTGAAGGTATTAAGCGAGTTAGCAAGCCTTCATGTCGAATTTATTGCGGAGGAAAAGAGATTCCTAAAGTCAGAAATGGGCTAGGAACTGTTATCCTTTCAACTCCACAAGGCGTTATTAGTGGTACAAAAGCTAAGAACTTAAACGTCGGTGGGGAAATACTTTGTTACGTATGGTAAGAGGTAATTACTATGTCAAGAATTGGAAATAAACCGATACAGATACCCTCAGGTGTGACTGTTGCCGTTAAAGATGGTATGATGTCAGCCGAAGGAGAAAAGACTAAGCTTTGTAAAAAAATTCCGCCAAACGTGAAAATAACTATTGAAGACTCGACAATTAACGTAAAACCAATTGTTAATTCAAAAACTGCAAGTGCAATGCAGGGGCTGACAAGAAGTCTTTTAGCTAGTATGGTAGAAGGAGTGACTAAAGGTTTCAGGAAAGATCTTGAAATCATTGGTGTTGGCTATAGGGCAAAAGTTACAGGCAACAGTCTTGATTTAACTTTGGGATTTTCTCATCCTGTAGTTTATGATATTCCGAAGGGCATTGCTGTTACTGTTACAGACAACACGAAGATCTCTGTAGAAGGTGCTGACAAACAACTTGTTGGTGAAGTTGCGGCAACTATAAGACGATACAGAAAGCCTGAACCATATAAAGGTAAAGGGATTCGCTATGTTGGAGAATATATAGCAATGAAGGTCGGAAAGTCTGTCGGCTAACAAGGAGAAACTTGTTATATTTTTTTTATAACTAACTAGATTTTGTTGTATATCAGTGAGCTAAAGACAAATTTATATTCTGCTTAAAAGCTACTGAAACTTTGGAGATTTTTAGAAAATGGCGCAATTAACAAAAAATCAATTGCGTAAACGCCGTCATAATCGTTTACGTAAAATTATTATGGGGACAGCTGAACGCCCGCGTATGTCTGTCTTTGTATCAAATGTACATATTTATGTTCAGTTTATCGATGACGATGCAGGAACAACATTGGCTACTGTATCAACATTGTCTCCGGAATTTAAAGAAAGCGGAGAAAAAACAAACGTGAAAGGCGCAGAAGCTCTCGGCGCTATGGCTGCAAAGAAGGCGAAAGCTGTCGGAATTAACAGTGTTGTATTTGATCGTGGCGGTTTTACATATCATGGAAAAGTCAAGGCTATAGCTGATTCCGCCCGTAAAAATGACATAAAATTTTAATTGAGGTGCTCAAATGGCAGCTAATAAAAAAAAATTTGATGAAGAAAAACCAAAAGAATTTGATGATAGAGTAGTAAGGATAAATCGATGTAGTAAGGTAGTAAAAGGTGGACGCAACTTTAGCTTTAGTGCGCTTGTAGTTGTTGGTAACCGCAAAGGTACTGTCGGTGTCGGCTTGGGCAAAGCTAATGAAGTAGGTGACGCCATTCGCAAAGGTGGTGAGATTGCTCGTAGAAGCCTAATAAACGTTCCTATGAATAAACAGACAATTACACATTCTGTAGAAGCCCGTTTTGGAAGCGGTAAAATCATAATGAAACCTGCAGCTCCCGGAACTGGGTTGATAGCGGGTGGAGGAATGAGAGCTGTGCTTGATTTAGCGGGCATTAGAGATGTGCTAGCAAAGTCTCTTGGTTCAAGTAATCCGGTCAACGTTGTGAGAGCAACGATGGAAGGTATTAAACTATTACGCACTAAAAGTGATATTTTATCTAAACGCGGACTTGTAGCTAAGTAAAAAAGTTTGCACGAATTACTCGTTCTCAGCTCTAGTTTAAGAGTTAAGTTTTAGGTGTTAAACAATAAATATTTTTTAGAAAATTAGCTTGAAATTGAATTTTACTTAAAAGTTAGCGCATAAAACCTAAGATGATGTTCTTGGAAGAATACTTTTGGAACATCCTAATAAAGGATTTTAAATATGAAACTTCATACTTTAAGAAATACAGAAGGTGCACGCAAAAAGCGTAAGCGCGTTGGACGTGGTGATGCTTCAAATTGGGGCCGTACTGCTGGTAGAGGTGAGAAAGGTCAAAGCTCACGTTCTGGATCAAGTAGACGTCTACATTTTGAAGGAGGTCAGATTCCACTTTTTAGACGTTTACCTAAAAGAGGATTTAAGAGCAGAAATCATAAAGACTATACTGTCGTCAATTTATATGATCTGGAAAAGACTTTTTCTGCCAATGATATAGTTGATGAAAAACTGCTTATTGAAAAAAGTCTTGTTCCCAAAATTAAATACGGATTAAAAATTTTAGGAGATGGTGAGATAACAAAGCCATTAACAGTTATTGCTAATCATTTTTCAGATTCCGCTAAAGCTAAAATTGAAAAAGTTGGCGGAAAATGCGAAGTAGTATAATATAGACAATACAGAAAACTCCAGTTTATACTGTTTGTCAGGCAACAAGCCAATGCTGCAGAAAACCGAAGGTCCATTTATAGAGTCACTTCGTGAGGCGCGAGGCGAAACGAGCGAAGTGGACAACGTGTAAAATTGAGACGAATTAACAAATAAACTAACTGCGCAAAGCGCGATAACTTGATGTAAGGACAATATAATGTTATCTGCTTTTTTTAATGCCTTAAAAGTACAAGAACTAAGAAACAAAATTCTATTCACTTTAGGAATTATTGCGCTGTGTCGTGTCGCAGCAAGCATACCATGTCCCGGCGTAGATACGCATGCTTTGAACATTTATTTTGATCAGTTTACGCAAAGCTCTGGTGCCGGAGCCAGTATGTTTTTCGGTATGTTCGATATGTTTACCGGAGGGGCTCTTCAGAAATTCGCCATAGCTACATTAGGTATTATGCCTTACATTTCAGCTTCCATTATTATGCAAATGTTGCAGCCAGTTATACCACAGATTGAAAAAATGATGAGAGAAGGTGGTGAAGCTGGAAGGCAAAAATTTAACCAAATTACAAGATATTTAACTTTAATCATATGCGTAGTTCAGGGTGCCATGGCTGCATATGCTATGATAAACCCACAGCGAATAGGTTTGCCTGCTCCAGCAACGCCGTTGGTGTCAAATCCAGGACTTTCGTTCACTTTAATGACCATTATTATATTAACATGTGGCACTATGTTTTTAATGTGGCTGGGTGAAAGAGTTACTGATAACGGTATAGGAAATGGAGCATCAATAATCATTACAATAGGTATTCTTTCCAGGCTCCCCAATGCTGTTTACAGCCTATACGAAATGCTCAAAACTGGTGGTCTTGATGGGCAATCAATAAAACCTGTGCATGTATTTCTTTTAATATTACTTTTCATTTTTGTTACTGCTGCCACGATTGTGCTGACACAGGGACAACGAAGAATCCCTATTCAACATGCCAAAAGAATGGTTGGCAGAAGAATGGGAGGCGGAAATACTTATATCCCGTTAAAAGTCAATTTCTCTGGTGTTATGCCTATCATTTTAGCTGGAGCGATTCTGATGGTTCCAGGTATGATATTTAGATGGAGTTCTTCCCTTAGGTTTTTAGAAGCATATTTTGCATATGGTTCTACTTCATATATGTTGTTCTATGGAATTTTGATACTTCTATTTTCATACTTTTGGGTTGCAAATCAGTTTAATCCTCTGCAAATAGCCGATAATTTAAAGAGGGATAGTGCATTTGTACCAGGGATAAGACCGGGAAAACCCACTGCTGAATATCTTGATAACACTATGACTAAGATAACTCTTGCCGGTGCTCTTTTTCTAACAGCATTGGCTGTCTTTCCAATGATATTATATAAACAATTCAATATACCTTATCTTGTTGGGAGTTTTTTTGGTGGTACAAGTTTGATTATTATGGTTGGTGTCGCTCTCGACACTTTAAGTCAGCTTGAATCACATCTCGTTATGAGAAATTATGACGGGTTCATGAAAAAAGGTAGGCTTCAGGGAAGAAGCAGTAAAAGAACCTACTGATTCGTCACAGCCCCATGAAGATGTTTCTTAAAAAGTTTCTAATTTTTAACCATATATTTCCCTTCGTGCATTCAAATGTCATGCGCACCTAAAAAAGTCTTATAGAACTGCGGAGTATATACAGCTTCGTTTACTGATAACGTGAGTTTATAGAACGGATGATTCAGCATATGCCCAAGTCTTCTCTATACTCAAGAAAATATTTTGCAAATTATTAGCTTAGTCTTATTTGAATATCTACCAGCCAATTCTATAAACGTGAGAAATCTTCAAGAATAAAGAAAACAAAAAATGGTTTAAAATAAATTATTTTTTTGTATCCTTCGCCTGTTCGTCACAGCCTTGCCATAGGCTGGCGAGTTTCGTAGTAATTTTCAAAATTGGTCCCGTCTCTGCTGGTTTGGAAGTTTTATAGTGTTTTATTACGTTGAACTGCTTACAAAACTTCTGGTTTCAACTCCGCACAAGAACCACATGCTGCTTCTAAAACTTCTGGTTTAAACTCTCCACAATGCTCACATATTTCACCTTCATTCCTATTCAGGCAGCCAGGACACTCCCAAAAAACAGTCAGGCCTTCTCCAAGACGGGCATCAACAAGATCCCAACCACTACATTCTAAACACTCTCGTCCAACTTTTCGTTTAGCGACCATGTCTTGCTCTCGCCGTCTTACGCATTCTGAACAAATCCAAACAGGTCCCTCTCCAAGGAGTAACCAAGCATCATCCCTATCCTTGCAGCAACGACGACAAAAAACATTTTCTCTTTCATTCAATGCACCACAATCAGGACATTTCCATTTTTTATAGTATTTTCCTACAGTGCCAACAGAAGGCCCTACTCGTTTTCTCTTACCAGCAGAGATTTCAGCGATAGAAAAAGAAAAAACACATAAGCATAACAGAAAAAAGCCTAATAAATTTTTCATGATAAGAGCTCCTCATAACGCCTAATAAATCATACAAATACCAAACGACTACAATCAAAAAAGGTTCTTTTTAATTTTAGCATTCTTAAAAAAACCTAGATTAGTCTTAACCTATAATAGTTTTTATAAGGGGGCTCTGGAATTAATGTCAATAGGGCTTTTCGTTTTTTTGAAAAAAAATGTGTGCTTATACCAAACATTGATATCATAATTAAGGTTACGGTTCTCCTCTACTTGAAAAAATGAGATAACTAGATAGATTTATTTATAGTGAAGCTTTCCGTCAAAGAAATTCGGGTTCAACTAATATGGTATAAGGACTTTTATTGTATGAAAAAATATTTATTCCCTGTTGTATGTTGTACATTTCTTATCATTAATGCGTGTTGTTGCAAGCTTCCACAATCCAAAATTAAAGTCAAAGAGCTCATAAAGACAGATAAATCTTGGAACAGCACAGTCTTGCCTGATTACCCCAAAAAGAAACCTCAGATTACTGTCTTAAAAATAACAATACCGCCAAAAGCCGAACTACCGATGCATGAACACCCAGTGATTAATGTAGGTTATATGATAAAAGGTAAACTGACAGTTATTACAGAAGATGGTAAGACCTTGCAGTTGAATGAAGGCGATCCTATTGTGGAAACAGTTAATACCTGGCATTACGGCAAAAACGAAGGCGATGAATCTGCTGAAATCGTAGTTGTATATGTAGGGACAAAAGATTCTCTGCTCACCGTAAAAAAACAAGCAAATGATATTAAAGAAAATAATTAATCAATTTTTTTCTATTCCATGCCCCGCCTGTAAAACAGAACCAGCCATAAATAATTCTGAATTTTGTTCTATCTGTACAGGGGAACTAAATATTTTCCATTCGCCTTTCTGTCCTGGATGTGGAGGAGAGCTTGATGGTATATTGGATGCATGTTCCAAATGTTTAAAAGAAAAGGCTACCCCGTGGGTTTCTGCTGTTGCGTTGATGCACATGAAAGGACTGGGTCGAGAACTGATTCAGCGTTTTAAATATAATAATGATACATCTCTTGCACGGCCGCTAGCTTCCCTGGCCGAAAAAACACTTAAAAATTCGAATATCCATTTTGACCTAATATCTCCAATACCTTTATATTGGACTCGGAAATTTACCAGAGGATACAATCAATCCGCTCTTATTGTCAAACAAATATCAAACATTACCAAGGTTAAGTACAAGAAAACACTATACAGAAATAAAAATACACGTTCTCAAACAAAGCTGACAGGTAAGCAGAGAAGAAAAAACATGAATAATGCTTTTTTCATAATGAATGATAAGCTTATTGAAGATAAAAACATCTTACTTGTAGATGATGTTTTTACAACTGGTTCAACCCTTCGCGCTGCTGCTGCAGAATTGCTAAAAGGCAATGCTAAGAGCATATCTATTTTAGTTTTGGCAAGAAGATAATTTTGAACGCATAGAAATTATAATTTTAAAAGACAACCGTCTTTATCGCAATAAAGTACTTTAGCTCCACGGTCTAGCAGATACATAACTGCGGAATGATCTTATTTTGAGCAATACACCATAATCTGATCCCAAAGCAATACATGTATAGATCGTATAAATATGAATGCAATAAAAGTTACACCCGTTGAAACAATAATAAGCCAAAGTGTCCTGTTTTGTGATTCAATTAGTGATGGATTTGCTATAGGTTGAACCGGCTTATTTTCTGAAACAGAAGCCATTGCTTAATCCCTTTTTCTACAGCTGTTCTTTGAAAGCATCATTTAGAATTTCTCCATCCTGGATTGATTTAATTTTATCTCTTATTTGAGCAGCTCTTTCAAATTCGAGTGCTGCGGCAGCTTCCAACATCTCTTTCTCAAGAGCACTAATCAGGTCATGAGTGGAATCTTCATATTTACTATTTTTATCAGCAACATAAAAAGTATCGGTGTTGCTACTCTCTGAATATGGAGCAAGGTCATCTCTAATTTCTTTGATTATTGTTTTAGGAGTAATATTGTACTTTTTATTATAGTGCTGTTGTTTTGTGCGCCGTTTTCTTGAAAGGGTCAAAAGTCTATCGATACTTGGAGTAATTTTATCAGCATAAAGAATTACTCTGCCATTTACATTCCTTGCTGCACGTCCAGAAACTTGCACCAGTGCCCGTTCAGAACGTAAGAATCCTTCTTTATCAGCATCAAGGATAGCAACGAGCGAAACCTCTGGCAAGTCTAACCCCTCTCTTAATAAATTTACCCCGATCAAACAGTCAAATTCTGCTTTTCGCAAAGCAGTAAGAATTTTTACTCGCTGAATAGCATCAATTTCAGAGTGCAAATATTTTGCTCTTATATCCAAATCTTGCAAATAATCAGCAAGCCTTTCTGAACTTTTTTTTGTTAAAGTTGTAACTAAAACACGTTCTTTTCTGTCCGCTCTTTGTTTGATTTCGCCAATAACATCATCTATCTGTCCTTCCAGCGGACGAATCTCAATTTCAGGATCTAAAAGTCCTGTTGGACGAACGACTTGTTCAATCGGTGGAGAACTAATTGTAAGTTCATAATTTCCGGGAGTTGCGGAAACAAAAATTGTATTTCCGGTAAGTGTATTAAATTCATCAAAATTAAGAGGCCTGTTGTCAAGGGCAGATGGTAAACGAAAACCATGGTCCACGAGAGTTTGTTTTCTGCTTCTATCAGCCTTGTACATAGCGCTAAGTTGTGGAACAGTTGCATGAGACTCATCAATAATTAATAGAAAATCTTTTGGGAAAAAATCAATCAGGCAATAAGGGCGACTTCCTGCTGGACGGCCTGTTAAATGGCGTGAATAGTTTTCAATACCACTGCAATATCCTATTTCCTTAAGCATTTCCAAATCATAAGTTGTTCTTTGATAAATCCTTTGTGCTTCAACTAACAAATTATTCTCTTCAAAAAATCTGACTCTCTCTTTCATTTCTTTCAGTATATTGCATTCAGCGAGTTCAATCTTTTCTTTTGGTAAAACAAAATGTTTTACTGGAGATATAATGATTTCTGCTAAATCAACTTGTTTACGGTTGGTTAGTACTTCAAAACGCGAAATTTTTTCTACTTCATCCCCCCAAAATTCAATTCTTATAAATTCCTTTTTATGTGCAGAATAGACATCAACAACATCTCCTCTAACTCTAAATTGTCCTTCACAGGGTGCAAGATCATTTCTATCATACTGAATATCTATTAACTTGGCAATAAAATCTTTACGGCTAATACAATCAGTCCGTTTTAAGTTAACACTCATCTCTATGAAATCTGTGGGTGAACCAAGTCCATAAATACAGGAAACACTGGCAACGATAATAACATCTTGCCTTGTCATAAGGGATGTTGTAGCGGAAAGTCTTAAGCGTTCAATTTCGTTGTTTATACTTGCATCTTTTGCAATATACGTGTCTGTTTGGGGGATATAGGCTTCTGGTAAATAATAATCGTAATAACTGATAAAATATTCAACAGCATTGTCAGGGAAGAATGCTTTAAACTCACTGTACAGCTGTGCTGCGAGAGTTTTGTTGTGTGAAAAAACAAGAACGGGCTGTTGTACTTGTTGTATCACATTAGCCGTTGTAAAAGTTTTACCAGAACCGGTGACACCAAGCAAAATCTGCTTCGAATTGTTTTGTCCACGAAGACCTTCTACTAAACTTTTAATTGCTTGAGGTTGGTCTCCTGACGGTTTAAAGTCTGCGCTGAGATCAAACATTGATTGAAATATTGTTTTGTTGTTTTTATACTTAAAGATACTTATAATATTTTACATAAATCATCATATACACTTTTGGGTACAGAAAGATTACCGCGTCCTTTCCCCATTAAAATATTTGGTTGGTTATCACCATGAAAGTCGCTGCCTCCACATACTGCCATGCCTAAATTCTTTGCATATTTTAAAAGCATTTCATGCTGAGTTTTAGAGAATTCAGAATAATAAGCTTCTACTCCATCTAGGCCTAGTTCTTTAAAATGCTTCATAGTAGACAAAATATCTTTTGTGTTTGAATGGCTCCTATGAACTGGGTGTGCCCAAAAAGCTATACCTCCTGCTTTATGGATTGCTGAAATAGCGGTTTCAGGATCTGATAGTATGCGAGCTACGTACCCAGTACCACCTCTTGCTAGGCAAGTGCTGAAAACGTCTTTAACCGTTTTAAAAAAACCTTTTTTTACTAATATAGTTGCCAGATGCGGTCGACCAATGCTCTCACCTTTAGCCACCTCTTTGACTTCATCGATTGTAATGCTATAACCGTTTTCTTGAAGCTTATCAATAATTTTGTCGTTTCTTGCATGACGGTTATTCCTGATTTCTTTCAATAGGTTATTTAGCTCTGAACAATCATCTCTAATCCAAAGCCCCAGAATATGTATTTCCTTATATCTCCAGTTAACTGCAACCTCAACTCCGGGAACAGCTATAACATCGGATGATTCAGCTCTTTTTATAAACTCAGTCAAACCAGCAACTGTGTCATGGTCTGTCAATGCCACAACTGCTAAATTTTGTGTTTCTGCTAAATCAATAAGCTCTGATGGTGAATATGTCCCATCAGAAACAGTACTATGCGTATGTAAATCAATATTTTTCATAACTTTAGGTAGTTGCTCATAATTAATGGAATGTTTACTCATTGCTACTTGTTAGAAGTTAACATATATGAACAATAGTCTGTCTTTTCCTGTTTCTCAACAACCTTGTTATCTATTTTACTCTTTTCTCAATTTGTAAAATTGAGAAAGGTTTATTAGATTTATTTGTGCAGAAAGTCTTCCATTAAAGAAATCCAGCGAAAGGGAATTTTATCATGTCAAACACGGCATCTCTTCCAGTGATAGAGGATCATGAAGTCAGCAGAGGAATGGTAACCCTTTTTATAGTACAGATTTTTGGGACTTTGAGTTATAGCATAATAATGTCTAGTTTAACTCTTTTCTGTTCAGAGAGTCTACATTTATCTACAAGCGAATCTTTAGCATTAACTGGTAGTTTTCTTGCTTTTAATTTTGGCCTTCACTTTCTTGGTGGATACATGGGAGGAAGATATATAAGTAACAGAATGCTGTTTTGTATTGGAATGTTATTTCAGGCTATAGGCTGTGTTATTCTGTATAAAGCTACTTATGCCTCTTTAATGGTCGGTTTAGCTGTATTTTTAACAGGTAGTGGACTCAATGTAACTTGCATGAACAGTATGGTAACACAGCTGTTCACTGATCCTGAGGACCATAGAAGAGAAAAGGCTTTTTTATGGAACTACAGCGGCATGAACATAGGGTTTTTAGTTGGCTATATTGTTGCGGGATTTTTTGGCAAATATGATTTATATGGGACTGTTTTTGCGTTAGGTGGGATTGCAAACATTATCACAATATTACTGATAGCATTTAATTGGCAAACTGTTAGAGACAGAGAGACCTATTTGACGGAACTAATTGGAAAGAAAGCTAAGTTTTATTTTCAGCACGCAAAGGCTACCGGAATTATTATTACTACTCTTCTTGTAATGCTAGTTCTAATGAAACATGCCCAGTTGAGCAACGATATACTTGTTTGTATAGCAATAATAATGGTTATTTTTGCATTTTTTATTGGAGGGACAAGAAAAACTCACAAGGAAAAAGGCAGGATGATGGCTTTCTGTTTTTTCTTGATTGCAAACGTTATTTTCTGGACGGTATATCAGCTTTCGCCTGAGATCCTTATGCTCTTTATGGTGCATAATGTAGATATGATAATATATGGTGTAAAGATACAACCTCAGTGGATGAGCAACATAAACACAATTATCATTATTTTCGGAGGCCCTTTCCTGGCATGGTACTTTAATTACTTAAGAGTTAAAAAAGGCAAGAAAGTTTCTCTACCATTTCTTTTTGCATTTGCTGTTATTTGTATGGGTATCGCAATACTTCTTCAATCCGTCGGGATTTGGTTTGATGCAGATAAAACTGGCATTATTGGTATTATCTGGATAATATTGTTTTATGTATTCCAGAGCGTTGGTGAACTCTGCATTTCTCCTATTGGATATGCTGCGATTGGAAGGCTAGTTCCTAGGAAACTGCAGAATCTTATGATGGGGTTGTGGTGTATGATGACAGGTGTTGCGGCCATATTTGCATCTCAGATTGGAGATTGGGCCGTAGCAGGTAAGAGCTTGGCTGAACCTATAGTTACTGATCCTGGTTTTGCTAAAACTTTCGGCATTTTGGGAATTTTTACAATTATTATGGGAATAGTTATGTTCATGTTCTATCCTAAACTTTACAGAATGATTAATGAAACTACAGATGTCGCTATTGACCCAAAGGATAAAAAAATAGTATAATATATACTGGAAACTCTAGTACATTGATGCATATTTTACAACTTCTATCCGTCATTAAAGGGTGAGTGAAAATGTTCAGAAAAAAGAAATTAACAAATTAACAAAAATGGATAAAGCCCATCAGATAATTAACACCATCGGAGTTGTATAAATGCAGCAGAAACTATTTTATTGCGAAACAAGAGGTAATAAAGAAGAAGTTGATATGGCAATGGAGCTTTTTGCTGCTGTTAACCTTTCTGTAAATGCCGGCACGAATGTAGAAGAGAGGTTTACGACTTATACAATATATTCCGAGTCAAATGATGAAATTAGCAACATTAAACTAGCCTTAGAAAATGCTATTGAAGAATGGAAATCATCTGGGTTATATTTTTCCTCTCCTCAAATATCAACTATTAAAAAAGAAGATTGGACAGAAGTTTGGAAGCGATATTTTAAAATTCAACATATCAGTCCGAAATTGGTAATAAAAGCGAGCTGGCTGGACTATACACAAAAATCAAGCGAAGTTGTAGTTGAAATTGATCCTGGGATGAGCTTTGGAACAGGAAGTCATGAGACAACACAATCTTGCTTGAAATTTATTGAAAAAATTTCAAATGGAGAAGCAAAGTTATCGTTTCTTGATGTTGGCTGTGGTTCTGGAATATTGTCTATTGCTGCCTCAAAGTTTGGTTTTACGCCTCTTTTTGCTTTTGATTATGATGAAGAATGCATTCTTGCAACAAAAGAAAATATGGCTAGAAATCATATTGCTCCCAAAAGAATTAACTTGCAACAAGCAGACGTTAAAGAGTACAAAACCGGGCAACAATTTGATATCGTTGTTGCAAATATTATATCATCAGTTCTTACAGCAAATCATAAACGTCTACTGTCTTGGATAAAGCCGGGTAGGTACTTGATTCTTGCGGGTATTTTAAAGGTGGAATATGATAAAGTTAGAAAGTTTTTTATAACAGAAGACGTTTTAGAAATAGAAACTAGCACAGAAAAAGAATGGACTTGTGGTTTATTCCAGAAAAATAGCTAACGCACATATACTCAAACATTATTTTGAACAATAGTTGGTTCTAAGCAAAAGGCAACGTATATTTCTACATAAAAATTCTAAGAACGGTTCGGTCTGAGTATATAACTTGCAGAAAAGTGATTATAATATTATGAAAAAAAAATTAGTATCAATAGTTGTTCCTACGTATAAAGAAGCTGAGAATATCCATGAATTGATAAAAAGAATAGATAAAGCGCTAAAAACCAAATATACATATGAAGTAGTTATAGTCGATGACAATTCAAATGATGGAATAGATAAAAAAGTCGAGCTACTTCAGAAAGAAAAATATAATGTTAACTTAAAGATCAGAACTAACGAACGTGGTCTTTCATCAGCTGTTATTGCAGGCCTGAAGGTTAGCAAAGGCGAAATTTTTCTTGTAATGGATGCAGACTTGAGTCATCCTCCGGAAAAAATACCTGAGATGATAGATCAAATTACTTTAAATGATGCCGATTTCGTGATTGGCAGTAGATTTGTTAAAGGAGGAGGAGCAGCTCATTTTAACTGGTTTAGAAGACTTAATGCTTGGGTTTCAAAATTACTTGCTCGCCCATTTTCTAGAGCAACTGATCCTATGGCTGGTCTTTTTGCATTTTCTAAATACATCATTGACGGTAAGTATGACCTTTTGAACCCGCTTGGGTTCAAAATTGGATTAGAAATTATTGTTAAATGTTCACCTAAAAATCTTCAGGAAATTCCAATTCAGTTTCAGGAGCGTCTACACGGCGAAAGCAAGCTGTGCCTTAAAGAACAGCTTTTTTATGTATTACATATAATGCGACTTTATGAGTATAAATATCAATCTTTAGCTGAGCTCATTAAATTTTCTATCATTGGTGGTATTGGCACAATCATCAATCTATTAGCTGTCTTTATAACTTTTGATTTTCTTAATATATCGTATATGATATCGCTAGTAATCGGTTTTGTTATAGCTTTGACTGCAAATTTTGCCTTGAATAGAAAGTTTACATTTGCGAATGCCCAAGAAAGACACGTTTTTAAACAATATCTTGCATTTTCAGCTACTTGTATTTTGGGTTTTTGTGTAAACTGGATAGTTGCAGTATATCTATTTAAAACGATACCCTTTTTTCATAAATATTACCTTTTGACAACATTGATTGGTATTGTCTGTGGTTTGCTTTTTAATTTTATCGGAAGTAAGTTTTTTGTGTTCCGCAAAAAATGAAAAATTCCAAAAACAACAAGTCTTTTTATCCTGGTAACGTGCCAAATAAACCTGGTGTATATATTTTTAGAGATAGTTTTGGCAAAGTTATCTATATTGGAAAAGCAGTTAACTTACGTCGCCGGATATCACAGTATTTTCAGGCATCACGTTCCTTAAGAGCAGATCCTAAACAGCGCTCTCTCATAAATTCTATCAATACCTGGGAGTGCCTTACTGTAAAATCTGAATCTGAATCCTTGCTCTTAGAATCGCGTTTGATAAAACAATATGCTCCTTATTATAATATTCTCATGCGTGATGACAAACGTTACTTGCTTATAAAAATAAATTTGAAAAGTCCTTTTCCTAAGCTATCTCTAGTTAGAATAAGGAAAAATGATGGAGCAAATTATTACGGACCATTTCCGCATGGTGGAGTATTAAGACAGACAGTGAATTTTTTGTCGACTTATTTTAAACTTCGGTTATGTTCATCTTATGAGCCAGGAGAGAATGATAGAACACATTGTATGGAAGCGAGAGTGAAACTTTGTTGTGAACCGTGTATAGGCAAGGCCAGCAAAGATGAATATTCGAATAAAGTCGAAAAGTTATTAAAAGTCTTAGCAGGAGATATAAAAGAAGTCACAGTTACACTAGAAAGCGAAATGTATGACAATGCTAAAGCTAAAAGATTTGAAAAAGCCGCTGAACGACGCGATATGATTAGAAATATTACAGATATTTTTGGCAAACGAAACAGGTCATTTCGTTTTGCAACACTGCCGACGCATTCAGGATCTGATGCTGTCAAAGATCTTCAAAAAGTGTTGGGTTTAAGTAAAAAACCTACGGTTATTGAAGCTTTTGATGTATCAAATATGGGAGAACAGATTGCAGTTGCTAGTATGGTGTGTTTTGTCAACGGTCGTCCAGATAGAAAAAGTTACAGGCGATTTAAAATTAAAACGATTAAGGGAATTGATGATTTCGGCATGATGGAGGAAGTGATTGCCCGACATTTTAGACGTAAACATGATAGTAACATAAAAATGCCTGGGCTTGTAATGGTAGATGGAGGGAAAGGGCAATTATCTGCTGCCTTGAAAGCTTTGAAAAAGGCGGGAATACCAGCTTTTCCTGTGATTGGGCTAGCAAAAAAAAGGGAAGAAATATTTTTGCCCGGACGTTCAACACCTATTGTTCTTGAAAAGACCAAACCATCATTAAAGTTACTTCAGGCAATTCGAGATGAAGCTCATAGATTTGCAGTTACATATAATCGTGAAATACGCCTAAAAAGAATTAATGAATCAATTCTTGATGATATTCCTGGTATTGGTGTAGAAAGGAAAAAATCAATTCTGAAAAGTTATCCATCAATAAACGATTTACGTAACTCAACACCTGAAGAAATAGCTTTGAAAGTTGATTGTATTGGAATTAAGCTGGCCAGGGAAATAGTTGATTATCTTCGAAAAAAATGATAGCGATTCCAGAAATCTCTAATATGGCCAAACTTTAGCTACACTGTCTTGTTTTACCCAGCCTTCAGCTTTTTCTTTACGGATCCTCAACCATTTATTAATTTTTTCTTTTATTTGCACCTGATCTCCAGGATTTAAAATAAAAGTAGCTTTTGAAGAATCATCAGAAGGGAGGGTGTGGATTTTTACATTTTTTTCTATAACCAAAGCTATTTTAGAATTATATACTTCAGCTTTTTCTGATATTACAGCAATTATACTGATGATTGCAACAATTATGGCTAATGAAAGAATTGTAACCCAAATTTTGATGGCAGCGAATTTCTTAAAAATAAGAGCAATGAAAGCAGTAAACCAAGCAGCAGCAAAAATGATCATCCATTCATCGGGTCTAAAGCTGTCCCTTGCTGACTGTAACAAGGCAATGGGTGTTTTTGCCTGATAAACTTCAGGGAGAAAAAGTTTTCTTCTGACAAAATTTAGGTTTTCGAGAATATCAGAGTTTCTGGGATCTAGTCGTAACGCACGTTCATAGCAAGCAAGAGCATCAGCCAAGCTTCCATTTTGGTAATAGCAATTTCCTAAATTATATATCCAGTTAGGGTTTGGTGCGTTATTGTGTATATTTTCCCTACATATTTTTTCTGCTTTATTAAAATCAGCATTATTGTATGCAGTTATTAACTGATTAATGTAGATTGATCCATCATTATGCTTAGAAACATTATTTCCTATTTTCTGGTCTCCCTTCTGTTTTTGTTGTGCTTTTATTGTGATAGGAAATTTTTGTTCCAAACTCGAAAGATTGCTTGACTCTAGCATATTAGTTGCTTTTAAGGAGCTGTGGCTGTTTCTTGGCATTTTCTTCGTGCTGTCAGCAAATGTATGATTACAGAATAATGATAAACCTAAAACTATAATAATTAGAACTGAAAGTCTTTTTAATGCTTTAATTAAATTGCTTTTTAGGTTTGAGGTATTTTTTTTAAGTGTTGGCATATAACTTAATGCATTAGCTTCTTTAATATGCTCAGCCAATTTTCCCCCTTTAAGTCTGTTGGAAAGTTCGTCTGCAGTTGTACCAGGCGGGTAGCCTTTCAAGTCATTAATATAAGGAACTGCTTCTTTTTGAATGATATCGGGAAGTTTATCAGAAGGTGCCTTCATAATTGTTTTTATTACTTTGTTCTTTCTTTTTAAAGCATTGTTTTTGCGTTGTAGAATTAAGCTGCTGCCAATTCTTTTCTTCCTAAAATAAATAAGCTCTGTTATAATCCACAGCAAAGGCCCCAATAGTAAAAATATGATTATCAGGACAATATGATTTAGCCACAAAGGAAGAAGAACACCTTTGCCAGGCTGTTGCTTTAAATAAAGAATAGCATTGCTTACTTTGTGTTTGGACGATTTTGTAAAAGATGTTGATGCTTTTGGTAATGGCGTGTTCCCATAAACAATGCTTTTTGAGGAACGATTGTCTGGGACAATTTTTACGGTTTTATTAATGCTTGTGGTTTCGTATTGCCCCTTTTTAGTGTCAAAGGTTGCAAAAGAGACATCAATGTTTGTCGTTCCTGAATCTACCGGAATTAAAATATAATTTATTGCTACATTACTTTTGCTTCCAGGTACCGGTATTCCATGACCATCTTTTTGAATTTCTGGTGAATATATTGTAAAGCCAGATATTGAGAGTTCAGGGACGTTTAATGTTTCTAGTGTTCCTGTTCCTGAAATTTTTAAGGATAACGTCAAGGGTTCACCTTCCTTGATTTTTTCAGAAGAAAGGGCCACTTTTACTACCCAGTCACCGACAAGTCCTAAATATTTAGTTTCTGGTGGTGGCAATGGAAGAGGAAGAATATTTATTTTGGACAGCTTTGTTACCAGAAGTTTTGATAGATTGTCTTCTCCTCTATTAAAAAAAGAACCGGAGAAAAATGAATCACTCTTAAAAAAGCTGTCGTCGAAAGCTGAAGAAAAACGGCCTGAGCCTGAATTCTTACGAGATATTTTAATGTTGCATAATAATGACACTGTTCCATCTAGAGGACCACTTCCTAAAGAACGGAAAGAGGTAAAAAATGTGGTTTTGGTAAAATTTTCTCCATTCGTACTAATACGCTCTGGAGTGCCATAGGGGTATGGAGCAAACCGATCATTTTCACGATTAAACTTACTGAAATCATCAAAGACAATATTATCCATTTTTATCTTAGGGTATTCTACTGGTACAACAGATAAACTATCAGCTTTATATAAATTTATTTTTAAAGGAATTTCTTCTCCTGTGTAAATGTTTTTTTTGTTTGGAAGGTCATAAGCCGCTTTTATAAATAATTGTTTTTCTAAATCTGCCAACTGCCCTTTGGCGACTCTAACCTTTTTTTCCTGTGTATAAATATTGTCATTGTTGGTAGTAATTTCCATTGAAGGCAGGATAATAACTCCTGGCTTTGAAACAGTAAACTGATATGCTGTCTGTTCAAAATGTTTTCCATTAATAGTAATTATATTTCTACTCTGGGCTGTATTGCTCTGTATCCATTCGAGATTTTTTATTTTAGGAAGATTGTCGATGTAGGCCTTACCTTCAGTAGAACTTATAGTTAGAACAGCAGGTTCGCCAACAACAATGGGCGTTGGCTGTAAGGATAACTGAACGTCAGCGTTGGAGCTAAACGGGATAAGCAATAGCGTCAAACAGCATATTATGAACAATAGCTGTTTACCTAAAGTATAGCTTTCTACTGTTTGGCTATTTCTTTTTTTACCAATTTTTATCAATCGGCATGTTTCCATATGCTTCTTTCTGTCGTTTTTTTAATTCTTTTTTGAGAGATTTTTCATCATTAGCCATCAGTTTCAGCAAGGCTTCTGCCTGTTCTGGGTCTATCTCTTCATTATTGTATTTCGGTTTAGTAGGCTGTTCTTTAGGTTGTTGGGGCAGCTTTTTTTGTTTATCGTCTTTATCCTGGTTTTGCTGTTTGTTCTCCTGCCGTTTTTGCTGCTTATCTTGTTGCTTATTTTGTTGTCCTTGTTTCTTTTGTTGTTTCTTTTGCTGATTATCATTAGAAAGTTTTTTAAGTGCCTCTTTCAAATCATCTTCAGCCTTCTTTGTTTTATTCTGTTGTTGGTTTTTCCGCGCATTTTTTATGTCATCTGACGCGCCCTGCGCAGTCTGCATATCTTTTTGGCTGTTATTTTGTTTTGCGGACTCCTTATAATTCTGGATAGCTTTCTGTGCTTCTTGTGTTTTCCTATTGGCTTCACGTTGCTGCTGCTCTGTATTTTGTTGCTGCTGCTTTTGCTGCTTATCTTGTTGTCCTTGTTTCTTTTTCTGTTCTTTATTCTCTTGCTTCTGCTCTTTGTTTTTTTGTTTGTCTTGTTTTTGTTTATTATTACTCTTTTTATTCTGGTTTTTATCTTCTTGTTGCTGTTTATCTTTATTTCTCTGTTGCTGTTTGTTTAGTGCTTCCTGTGTTTTTTTCTTAGCTTCGTCTCTTTTTTTCTGCATTTCTTTTTGACACTTAATAATTTCTTCAGCTTTCTTTTTATCATTTAACAGTATTTGTTGATTAGCAGCTACTTCTTTTCTTGAAGCTCCTCTGCGCATAGCCTCTCTGTACAAGTTTTCAGCTTTCTTTAGCATTTGCAATGATTTTTGAGGATCTTTCATCATGATTTTTCTGGCGGCTGTGTGCTGAATAACTCCCATATTTTGATAAGCTTTACTGCGGATATGTTCTTCTTTATTAGCAAGGTTAATTGCTTCAGTATAATATTTATCAGCATTTTTAGACTCTCCCTTTTTATGTGCATTTACCCCCATATTAAACATACTTGTTGGCGTTTTTTTTATTGCTGAAGTATCTTCTTTTTCGTTTGGAGTTTTTAAGGAGGTATTAGGATGAGTTTTTGATATTGTGGAAGGTAAGGCTACTGAAGGTTGATCGGTGGATTTGTTGTTAGAATCAGCCTGAATAAAACTCGGCCCAATGGTTATAGAGCTTAACAGCAATATAATAATTTTTAGATTTTTATTGGCGCTGGCTGGCTTTTTCTTCTTAACTCCTGTTTGCCTGCCCTTTTTGCTTAGTTCTCCAACTGCCAACCAAATAAAGATAAGAAGAACTGCGAATAAAAGAAAGATTTGGAACTTTTCTAAAGGACGTGTCATTTTCCCATTTTCATATTTTTCAGGGATTAACTGCACAATTTTCTTTTCAAGGACATGCAATCCTGGATCAACAGCAGTAGACCTTATGTATACTCCATTTGTAGCGTCTGCTAATTGCTTTAGCTGCGTTTCATTCAGCTTACTTTTTACAAGATTGCCTTTTGAATCTCTTAAAAATTCAGATTGCCCATCTTTTGTTGGTAACTGTATAAGACCAGGCTTGGAAGGGTCGCCTATTCCTACAACAAGAAGAGGCGTTTTTATTTCTTTCAATGCACTGATAACTTTAGAACTGTCCCCCTGAAGCTCGTCCCCGTCGGTAATAAGTATAATAGCCTTATATCCTCCTGCTGCTGCTTTAAAAGCGTTAATTGAAACTTCCAGAGCTTTCTCAATATTTGTGCCTCCAACAGGAATGCTATCTACATTAATGTCTTTTAAGATAGAATATAAACTGGTTCTATCTATGGTTAATGGACATTCAAGAAAAGCCGATCCTGCAAAAGCTATAATACCATACCTGTCGCCGGGTGTGTTTTTAATAAGATTTTTTAATAAAAGCTTGGCATGTGTAAGTCTAGAAGGACGGATATCTTTTGACAGCATACTTTTTGAAACATCCAAAACGGCTAAAATATCCCTGCCTTTTCCAGAGAATGGTAAGAGTTTATACCCCCAGTAAGGTCGCGCTATCGCGATAGTAAGAAATACAATTATTATAATTAGTATCCAAAGACGAAAAGTTCTTTTATTACTTGATAAATTAACATACTCGGGGTCTGAATGTCTCTTGCCTAAAATCATGCTAAGATATGTTTTTCTCTTTTTCTTGGCAATTATAGAAAGAATAAAAAACAAAGGAAATATCCAAATAAGATTCCACAAAACATTTATATTTAAAAATTCCATTGATACCCATCCAATTATTTTTGTTTAGATTTAATATTTATTTTAGAAAACTTGAAAACTAACTGTTTAATACAGATACAATAATTTATAATACATTTTTTCATAATTTTTAGTGTAAACTTCAATTTTTTGTGAATTTTATTAGTTTACGAGCTAGATTTATTGGTCAAAATTCTATCGATACAAATAAATCTGTTAATTTTTCTTAATTCAGACAAAATATAAGCTATCATTTTTTGTCGTAATCTGCCTTCGTTAAAATGTGCAAAAAGTTTTCTTTTAATAGTGCTGTTATTGACTATGTTAGCTATTTTTATATATTTTTCTGAGTCAGGATGCTTTAATATTTTCAGATCCTGAGCAATGTTAATTTCGGATTCCACTGATGGGCTTTTTATAAAAGAGTTAATTTTCTGTGTAAAAAATATAACGTCGTTGTCTTTAATATTGAGATTATTGTGCAGTAGTTCATTACTTATAGATGAAATTTGCACATAAACCTTCGTATTCTCTATGTAATAAAGTTCGATAAGAACCTGCAGTATATGGTTTGGTAAACAATAAAAAAGAGGACGCATGTATAAAGGTAAAATATTTGTTAACCTTTTATATTCATCTGTTAGGCAATGAACTAAATAACCTAAAATAAACGATTTTAAATGGGGGTGTTGTTTAAAGAAACTAGCGATTACTTCTACAGTTAAATGTGTCTCTTCTCTAGAGATTTCACAGTAATACCGAATATCTGGCACAATTACGCCAAGGTAATAATCTTGCTTATTATCCAAGCATAAATAAGGTTCTAAATAATTGGCTACAACCAAATGTGAATATGAGATCATAATTAAAATTTATGCTTCTGATTGTGTTACAAGGGAGATATCTTTTACTCCTGCGGCTTTAATTGCTTTAACTGTACTTATTACTTCACTGTATGGCCGTGATCCGTCAGCTCTTAGCAGAATACTGATTTTGTCTCTAGATTTTAGTAAAGCCTTAAGCCTTAAAGTCAATTCGTCAGGGCTTAAGATTTTCTTAGATAAAATAATTTGGCCTCTATTGTCTAGGTTTACATAAATACTGTTATCTTCAGGTAGAGGGTGTGCATTAAGTTCAGGTGGAGAAATATTTACACCATATTCCATAAGTGGTACCGTGATCATGAAAACAATAAGCAACAGAAATGTTAAATCAATTAGAGGTGTCATATTGATTTCTCTGATGGTAGTTAAATGTGATCTGTGCTTGAGTCTTGCCATTTATTAAAATTCCGAGCATCAATTACTGTTTATCATGCTGTTCAAGTTTAAGCTTCACCATGAACTCCTCAACAAAGTTGTCCATGTATACTGTTAACTGACGAATATAATCTGAAAGATAATTGTAGCCAATCAGAGATGGTATAGCAACAAGAAGGCCAACGACCGTTGTTAACAAAGCTCCACTTATACCTGGGGCCATTCCGCTTATTTCAGCTTTCCCTTGAACAGCCATACTAATAAAGGCCATCATCACACCCCATACAGTGCCCAGAAGTCCAAAAAAGGGGCTTACGCTTACAGCTGTAGCAAGAAATCCCATTTTATCTTCTAATTCCAGTATTTTATCAGATACCGCTTGTTCAAGTATGCTTCGTACCGTTTCGATTTGTGCTATTGTTAACTTTTGCAGTGGGAAATAATCGTTTCCGTATTTTGTTGCACTTTCTTTGGGCATTTTGTAATATAAAAGAAGTTCGTCTGCTCCTTTTTTGTAAATCTCTCCAAGAGGAGTTATTTCTTTTATCCCATCATTATAGGCCGATAGCAGATAACGAGTTTTTCTGAAAAAATCTTTAAATTTTTTTGAATTTTTCATTGTTTTAGAAAGATATGTCCATTTTTCTATCATTATCGTCCAAGTATAAATTGATCCTATAAAAAGAAGAATAACAATAGCTTTGCCCACAGCGTCACTTTTTTCAAATGCGTAAAATGGGCTTACGGAAACAGTCGCCGGACTTAAGTTAGCAATAAAATTTGTAAACATTATATGATCCTACAGTTTAATCATTTGTTGCAAATAGAAGTTACACGAAAAGTGCTTTTGCAGCTGATTACATATACTTTTTTAAAACTTCTGTTCCTAATCGGCTAAGCTAACATATTAATTAGTAGCAATTTAAAATTAAGGCTAGGAACACAAAATCATTATACATTATACCATTTATTTGTTTGTTTTCAATGAAGCATCGGTTTATCCCGAACATTTCATAAAGGAAAAATGCTCCTATTAAAGAGTGAATGCTTTGTAAACATTAAACTAAAGTAGTATTATAATACTGGGATTATTATTATTTCAAATTTTTAAAATAAAGGATTTTTATAATGGTAGGCATACAGGAAATTGCCTCTTATATCCCTGAAAAAAGGGTATCGAATTATAGCAGAAAAGAAAAATTCGGGATAAGCGACAAATTTATTAAAGAAAAAATAGGTGTGGAATGTGTTTCAGTGAAAGATGACTCTGAAAATAGCTCTGATCTATGCATAAAAGCATTCCATAACCTTCAGAAAAAAGTGTCAATAAACAAAGATGAGATAGAGGTTGTTATCGTTGTTACTCAAAACCCTGATTATAATTTGCCGCATACAAGTGCGCTGGTTCATGGGAAGCTAGATCTGTCTGAAAATTGCGCCTCTTTTGATATTTCTCTGGGGTGTTCAGGTTTTGTATATGGCCTATCTGTTATTGAATCGTTTATGAAATGTAATAATTTTACAAAGGGCCTGTTGTTTACGGCGGATCCATACTCAAAAATAATAGATCCGGATGACAAAAACACAACGCTACTATTTGGAGATGCAGCTACTGTAACACTTATCTCTGATAACCCGATATATACAACTACAACATACTCTTTTGGAACAATTGGCAAATCGCATAAAGATTTGATTTGTGAAAATAATACTCTTCACATGAACGGTAGGGCTATTTCTACTTTCGCCAGAAAACAAGTGCCATTAAGCATTTCTAAATTATTAAAAAAAGTTGATCTTAAGCTTAACGATATTGACAAATATCTTTTTCATCAAGGCAGTAGGTTTATGGTAACAACGTTGGCTAGGCAACTTGGGCTTGATAGCAATAAATATGTATATGATATAAGTAAGTATGGCAATACAGTGTCATCTTCTATTCCCATTTTGCTTGAAAAACAGATACCGCAAACAGAAAATAAATTAATCTTAGCCAGTGGATTTGGTGTAGGTCTTTCGTTGGCAAATGTAATTATTAAAAGAGTATCCTGATGAAATATGAGTTTTTCGAAGCTCCACAAGGAAAGATAATAGAATATAAAAGAGTAGCTTTAGCTGCTTCTGACTGGCGAAATGGAATAATAGTACGATCTCCCAACTGGCTGGGAGATATAGTTATGGCTTTACCTGCCATGTATTCTTTAAAAAAACTCCTCCCTAAAAATTGCGGTTTTTTTGTTGCAACTCCTTCCGCATATACACCATTATTTGAGTCTATTGACTGGGTAGATAGTATTGTTTCCTTAGGGACAGGACATTCGAAATGGACAAAGGAACAGGTTAAAGAACTTAAACAACTAGGAGCTGGAATAGGTTTTTTGTTTGTTAATTCGTTAAAATCTGCTTACTATCTTAAGCGTGCTGGAATAAAGAAATTATTTGGTGCATCAAATGGTATTAGGAATTTACTGCTTTCAAAACATTACAAAGTCGAATGGCGCACAAAAGAAAAATATGACTCTACACATCAGTCATATAAATACCTGGCGATGACCAATGCTCTAGGTGCTCCAGAATGGGACGGTAAATTCCCCAATTTTAACTTGCTGAAAGATTTTGAAATTGTTGTTCCCGAAATAAGAGAATTAAGAAAACATAAAAACATTTTAGCTATTCATCCAGGTGCTGCATATGGGCCAGCAAAGCGTTGGTCGCCTGAAAATTTTAAAGAAGTATGTAATTATTGGATAAGAAATAAAAACGGGAAAGTAGCTGTGTTAGGGTTAAATAATGAGGCAGATACCGCTAACAAAGTAATTAAAGGTCTTCCTGAAAACTCTGTGATTAATCTAGTAGGTAAGACAACGCTTTCTGAGTTAATGTATGTTTTGAAAAATGTATTTTTATGTTTATGTAATGATAGTGGTACTATGCATTTAGCTAGTGCATTAAATGTTAACGGTATTGCAATTTTCGGGTCAACTGATCCTTATTCGACCGGTCCTTTTGCTGAAAAATGGATAGTGATGCTTAAAAAACAGGTGTGCGCTCCCTGCTTTTCTCGTGAGTGTAAAAATTCTATGCGGGATTATAAATGTCTAAAATCCGTCACACCAGAAGATGTCTACAAAGCTATTGATGTATTGTTAAAAAAATCATCAAGTTAAACTTCCTGCTTATTCAACGGGGCTTATTTTTTTAAAGACATGATAATGACTTGTATAAAACAAATTCTTCGTGGATTCAGTCTATTTTCTTATTTGCTAATAAATTTTAAGCAATTTTTTAATAGGATAAATGCTATCAATTCATTTATTCTATTCCTTCTTTTATTCTTTCCAGCTAAAATTGAGGCGTATTCACGTTTTGATATCGAACATTCTTTGCATGTTCATACTCAGCATAAAGATTTTGAATTTTATATGATCAAATCATATTTACTTAATGCTGGAAGCTTAGTTTCAGAGAGTTTAGGACTACCCTTTGCTAAGGATTGCAGAATATTTCTTAAAAACAACTATAAAAAAGAAATAAAAGTTATTAAGAATAAAACGGATGCTTTTAATATATATCTAAACAACAGCTATTCTTTTATAACAAAAAGCAGAAACGTATCTCACATTTTGCTAGAAACATTTACTTTCTCTACACTGAAGCTTCCTTACTCAAAAGAAAATACTCGAAAAATTGCTTGGTTTGTTCGTGCACTTAATCGAAAGCTGAATAAGTTGATTTCTCCGGCAATCCATCCAGGTAGCGGCTCTTTTTCAGGGATGCATGCTTTGCTTCTTTTCGACTACAAACTTCAGCCTGATATTATAATAAATAATCCTGTGTCATCGAGTGAAAGAGTTGTATATGCAATAAATTCTGAAGCAGATGAAGTTTTACTTGACTCAATATTATCTATGAAAAGCGGCAAGAAAATGTTAGTTGAATATTTTAAGAGTGTTTGTGAAGATAACGCGAAAAACAACATGAATATATTTTATTCTGTACTGGCTAAAAACTTATCATCATCTAAAAAGGAATGTAAAACATTTTTCATAAAACACTTAAACGATATAGCTTTTAAGTTAGCTATTAATTCATTTATGCCTGCTTCTGTTAAGTATACGGTAAAAGCTTTTCAAACTGCGTGTATTGTGTCATATATTACAAAAGATGATTCTAATACAGTAAAAAAATGTTCTTTAGAAAATTTACCTATAGTTTGGAACAGTATATATTCATCTGCTGAGTTGATTAAAAAGCTTGAAACAGACTTTGTACGAATAAGTAGTTTTTCTCCATTTTTTTTACAGCAGCCTATAAATGGAATTATAAAATCTCTACGTAAGTTTAAAGAACAAAAAGAAACCGATACATTTAAACAAAGCGTTTTATTATATAAAAAAGAATTTAAAGAAGCCGCAGTTAAACAAATTGAGGTTCAGCAGCTATTACGGGAAAAAGAAAAAAAACATGTTAGGGTTCCAGCGAGGTATGATCGTTATTTTCAGGCGATAGATACAGATAATAAAAATTTGAATGAACTCTGGCCTAAGCTAAATACCTACCTTGTTGATGAGTTTAAGTTTGGTGATTAGTTAAGATTTTATATTTTTTTTAATTAAGCCAGGTGGAAATAATATTAAAATAGGATACCTTATATGGCTCAATAAACTCTACCCCATTGTGTAATGGTAGCACAAGTGGTTTTGGTCCACTTAGTCGAGGTTCGAATCCTTGTGGGGTAGCCAACTTATGCGGTTAGATTTGCTCGGCGGAATTTGTCTAAACTTCAATCTTGTCACAAACATCAAAAGTTTTTCATTGAAATGTTTTCTATTTGCCTGATTTCGTTTGCTTGCTTATGCCTTGTTAAATAATTTTGGATTTTATTTTTTAATTTTCTGAATACAAATTCCCCTGCTATAACTGTAATAGCACATATTCCGAAAGCGAAAAAAAACCATAACCAATAATCTATACACGACAACACAGGAAAGCCCACATGATATGAGCAACACTTTTCCGGAACGAATACGTTGTTTGTATGAGTATCTATATAATTCTTAATGTACCATGCAACAAAGCCTAGTATAATTAAAAAATTCCCTGTAATCAGCCATATCAACAGATATTTGTTTTTACTACTCATTTTAAGCTCCTGATTTTTCCCGGGCATGATTAATATTTTTTAAAGCTCCTGTAAGCTTAAGATTTCCCCGTCCCCTCCATAAACCGATAGGCAGGATTTGTACTAATTTGATTTTTAACTCTTAATCCTTTACATTAAATTAGCTTTACAGAAAAAATTGCTTAACGCTTATAATCGATTTTTAGTTTTGCTATTAACTATTTTTCCCAGAACAACACAACATGCAAGTTACTTACAAGCAATACAAAAAGAAAACTGCAGATAGGTTTAAATTACATTCATGTCTTGCAGGATGCACAAAAAAACTGCTTGTATTGCTGAAAGTCTATACTAGTGTACAATAAATCCAAGATGATATCGATATACATTTATTTGTAAGGATATATAACATACTTAGAGCTTGCACGAAAAGGCTTTCGTGCTTGGCTCTAGTGTTAAATGTTGGGTTTTGAGTGTTGAATTAATAAAAAATCAAGAAATGTCAAAAAATCTGTAAAAATTTGGGTTTCATTTAAAATTCAACACCTAAAATTCAACATTATGTTCCTGAAAACACCTTTTCGTGGGACATCTACTTAGGGGATATAGCGTGATTTTTTACAGAGAACAATTTAAAAAGCACAGACAACAAACTAGATGGTCTCTTCCGCAGTTAGCACGATATTGTGGTGTAAATCCCTCAACTCTATCAAGGTGGGAAAGCGGTAAAACCTTTCCGATAGAATCCCATGTAAGGGCACTAGCAAACATCCTAAACGTTTCTGTCAGTGAAATATCGGACTTACCAGATAACAGACAAAATACATTTATTGACGGACTAAAGGAGTTTAATAAATTATCCGACATTAATAAAGATGATCTCAAAAAAGAGGAAACTTTTTTTATTACGCGTATAAGAAGACAGCGAGAGCAAGTAGAAAAGGCAAATCTCGTTATCCGATCTCTCCTAAGCTCAATAAACTCTATTTTTTATATAAAAGACAACACGAATAAGTACGTTGTTGGTAATAGTGAATTTCTCAAACTTATCAATGCACTGGAATTTTCAGATATTGAGGGGAAGAGTGATGAACACTTTTTTCCATTAAGCGAGTCTGAACAGAATGCAAAGATAGATAAAAGTGTTTTGGAGCTGAAAGCAAAAATTGTAAACAAGCAGGTATATATTCCTGGCACACGAAAAAAAAAGTGGGGGCTGATGACAAAAGTTCCGATTCAAGACAAAGAGGGTAAAGTTGAAGGGATGCTCTGTACAATTAAGGATATTACCGTAGAAAAAGAACTACATTCAGCAATAGGCAATATAGAGGACGTTGTATGGACTGGTATAGCAGTCGATTATCAATTGAAATATACAACTGTCAATGCTGCTACTCAAAAACTTTTGGGACTTACAGAAGACCAATTTCGCAAAGATGAATGGAAAAAGCATATCCACCCAGATTTTATGGAAGCCGTAAAAGCACACTTAAAAGACACAAAAAGCACTCCGAAACAAATTGAATACAAATATATTCATCCCGTGACTAGAAAAACTCGTTGGCTTCAAAACAGAGTAAATATTGATGGGCAGCATCATTTCGGAATAATCAGGGATGTTACAGAACAAAAAGAACAACAAGTTGAAAAGGAAATAATAATTAATGTTCTTAATTATTCAGAGGATGCTATATGGTTAGTAGAAACCGATATAGATGGCAAAAATGGAAGGTACATTTTTCACAACAACGCCAGAGCAAAATTGTATGAATTAGACGTCAAAATAATGTATAAAAATCAAGATTTTTTTATGAATTACTATCATCCGGAGGATAGAGAAAGAATATTCAACCTTTGTAAAAAAAATATTGAAGGCAACCTGAAACTTTATTATCGCCTTATATTTCCAGATAATAGGATTAAGTTTATCGAAGAGTTTATTTTTGCAACTAAAATAAATACAAGGAAATATTCTGGCGGAATACAAAGGCTTATATGCGAGGAAACCTTTAATCTCATGCACAAGAAAGACCATATAGGTTTTCTTGAAAACGCAAAGAACAATAGTTGCTGATTTTATAATCTTTATGATATGTTTTTAGTCTGTCTTGGTGAAAAATAATACCAATCCATGCAACGCATTCTGTATTCTGCAAGTAAATAGAACTTTTCCATTAAGTTAAAGCCTTCAAGTTCAGGATAATCATAATTCTTAGCTTTATATACATCATCTACGCTTTTTACAGATTTGAGATTATGAGTTTTATCAAAGGCAACTTTTAAATAATCAGAAATTGTAATATCCATACAATCATGAACTTCTATAAGAAAATCATGATTTTTCATTTTTTCTGGTAAATATTTTTCAATTAATTCTTTTTCATATCCTTCACAATCCATAAAAATCAGAGCCCTATTTCCTAGTGGCAAGTTCATTAATATTTCAGGTGAACAGTTTCTTTTAAAGGCAAACCTACTCTCCTCTAAGGCGTTAGCTTTACACATTTTTCTGCAACTTGAAAGGGCTTGTAGATTAATATCAAAAGCATAAATTTTAGTTTTTGGAAATTTAAGGGCAAAGCCAACAGTATAATACCCTTCACCACACCCAATATTGATAATGTCAGAATAATCACGATCCAACAAGCTTTTCAAAAGTGGATATAGTTCACGTTCATAGCTACCAAGCAGTTTAGGAAAAAGCTGAGACCAGAGTGCTCTAGTTTTTATATATTGCATTCCTTTAAATATGCCATGTTTAACTATAAAATCTGAAAATCTTTGCTCAATAACTGTTGCTACAAACTTAGGATCTTTTTTCCTTAAGTAGCTATAACAAGGTCTTATTTTTTTCTTTTTTTTATCCACAATATCAGAGCCTTGCTGGCTTGTTAATAGTAACTGCTAAAAATCGCTGTTCCCTGAATTAAATATGGTGTTGAAAGATTCTGACGTATTAAATAAATCAAGAAACGGCTTTAAGCCTTTATCATTTAAGTTGTGCCATTTTTGGCACAATATTTTCATGATAAACTAAGAATAATATATAACTCTTTCATTCTAAAGATAGAAAGAATTATTTTTTTCCCGTTCCAGTAAGATAGTACTTATATTTTTTTGCAACTTTTTTGATCATTCCATGAATCCTTAAACTCTTAATAATTCTTGAAATCTGTCCCTGTGTCTTAGTTTTAATTTTTCTTCTAATATCTTTTTATTATAGTAATATGTTGATGATAAAGGATAACAAACCAGTAAATATTATAGTCGTGCACTCGAAAGCACAGTATTTCTTAAAAAAACTTTATCATAATTATATGAGATTTAGAGCATAGAGTTCGAGACACACACAAATCATACTGTTTAAACCATCGAAGAGCCCTATATTAACTTTCGATAGACTTTGTAATTCTATTTTTCTGAACTTCAACCTTACAATCTTGTCACAAACATCAAAAGTTTTTCATTGAAATGTTTTCTATTTGCCTGATTTCGTTTGCTTGCTTATGCCTTGTTAAATAATTTTGGATTTTATTTTTTAATTTTCTGAATACAAAT
>Ga0233447_1000542_pt1 | contig 41522 bp, 34 predicted proteins | sample SI_124_October20_3_FD_183014 | JGI IMG/M metagenome (GOLD analysis project Ga0233447, IMG submission 183014) | Seawater microbial communities from Saanich Inlet, British Columbia, Canada - SI_124_October2016_135_MG | ecosystem: Environmental > Aquatic > Marine > Inlet | place: Canada: British...
TAATATTCCTATTTCTGCAGCTTCCGGTTTTACAGCAAAAACAATTAATGCCGGTAGAATAGATAATTCAGGTGTTGAAATATTATTAGGACTTACGCCTGTTAGAACTGATGACTTTAGATGGGACGTAACCGTGAACTTTGCTAAGAATACAAACGAAGTTGTTGCACTTGCCGAAGGAATCGAGCGATTTGAGCTTGGCGGATATTGGAGTTTAGATGTTATGGCTATTCCTGGCGAAGCATACGGACAGCTTTATGGATATGATTATGAAAGGGATCCAAACGGAAATGTTATATTCTATAACGGTTTACCAACACAGGGAGATCTTAAACTTCTTGGTGGGACCTCTCCAGATTGGATTGGTGGTATCTTAAACGAGTTCACTTATAAAGGTTTATCTGCCAGTTTCCTTATCGATCAGAGAAAAGGAAGTGATTTGTATTCAATGACTACAACCTGGGGAAGATATGCCGGTGCCCTTGAAGAGACACTTATCGGACGTGAAGGTGGTATTGTTGGCGATGGTGTAATGCCTGATGGTAATGGTGGATATGTTACAAACACAGTTGTTGCCGACGCTGAACGTTTTAATAAGGCTTCTTATTCTAATGATATTGCTTCTTCAAGTGTGTTCGATGCAAGCTACATTAAACTTCGTGAAGCGAAAATTGGTTATACTTTTTATACTATTCCAAACACACCAATTAAAGACCTGAATGTTTCTTTTGTTGGAAGAAACTTAGCTATATTGAGTACAACTGTACCTCATGTTGATCCTGAAACAGCCTTTAGTTCGGGTAACGTTCAAGGGTTAGAATACGGTCAGTTACCTTCTGCAAGAAGTTTAGGATTTAGTGTTAGTTGCAAATTTTAATAATATTAAATATAGAAAATTATGAATCGAAATAAAATATATTTAGCTGCAGCTAGTTTTTTAATGCTTATATTTTTTAGCGTTAGCTGTACACAGGATTTTGAGGAAATAAACACAAATTCCAATGCTCCAAGTCTTTCACAGGCAGCTCCTGATATGTTGTTAACCAACGCAATTGAATCGATGACTGACAGGGTGCATAACATATTTTTAGGACACGAAATGGGATCTGCATGGGTTCAGCACATGGCAAAGGTTCAATATACTGATGAGGATAGATATATCCCCAGAATGAGTGTAATTAATGCAGCTTGGAGTAGTTTTTATGCTTCTTCAGGCATGGATGCCCAATTGTTGTACGATATTGGAGTAGAGACCAATAATGCTTCTTATCAGGCTATTGCCCTGATATTAAAAAGTTATATCGTTTCTGTAGTAACCGATGAGTGGGGTGATGTACCTTATTCTGAGGCTTTTTTAGGTGCCGCTGATGAAGCTGTTTTGTCTCCGGTTTACGACACACAAGCTTCTATTTATACTGCTCTTTTGGCAAACCTTGAACAAGCAAGTACTTTACTTGATGGTGGTGCAGCCATTGGCGGAGATATTTTATATGACGGCGATTTGATGGCATGGAAAAAGTTTGCAAACTCTTTGTCCTTACGTCTTCTGATGCGTCAATCGGATAAAGTTGATCCATCTGCTGCAATGTCAGCAATTTTTAACGGTTCTGATATATTTTCAAGTAACGGTGACAATGCCGCCCTTATATATTTAGGTGCTGCCCCTAATAATCACCCGTTTAATGAAAATAGAAAATCGAGAGATGACCATAGGGTTAGTAACACTATAATAAACTATTTATATACCGATGCACCTAGTCCGGATTACCGTGTTGTTGTTTATGCTGAATTAGCAGCTAATTCTGGCGATTGGGTGGGAATACCAAATGGTATGCTTTCAGCCTCTGCCGGGCAATATTTAGGTAATGGATTGGCAGAAACTTCAAAAATTGGTGAGTATTTTACCAGAGCAAATGCACCTGGTATGCTTATGAGTTATGCTGAACTTCTGTTTATTAAAGCTGAAGCTGCTGCACGTGGTTTTATTTCTGGAGGAGATGCTGTTGCTGAAGAAGCATATCAAGCTGGTATAAAAGCTTCATGGGATCAGTACAATGCTGATGGAACTTTTGCCGATGCCTTGGGTGTTTGGGAAAGTACTTTCATTAGTTGGGGAATGGATCCTGCGGGTGATATTTATGATTTTGGCTGGGTAGATTTTGTTGATTGGGGCGGAACTTATGCTTACGATCCAGCAAATGGCCTTGAACAAATTGCAACTCAGAAATGGGTAGCCATGTTTGACCAGGGATTACAAGCTGCTTTTGAATGGAGAAGGACTGGATATCCTGCCCTTACACCTGCTATTGATGGTGAGAATGGTGGTAAAATTCCGGTGAGGGCTTATTATCCTTCCGATGAAGCTGCCAGAAATCCAACAAATTTAAGTGCAGCTGTAGCGGCACAAGGTACTGACGACTTGAACACCAGGGTTTGGTGGGATGTAGCTGATAATTTTTAATAAATAAAACGATACTATTATGAAAAAAATAATATTTTCTTTTTTAAGTCTGGTAATCGTCGCAATGCTTTTTACATCTTGTGAACAAACTTACGATGATTTTATGACTGGTAATGTTCAAACTGGAGGCCTTGTTGCCCCGTTAAAATCATTCCCTTATAAATTGGGTGGAACCACATCTTTTGATGTGACGGTTGAGGTACCAAAAGGACCAGGGATTGTATCCATTGAAATTTACAAAACTTATACTGGGAAAGCTGAAGTTTTGCACGGGACAATTGATGTAGGTTCTGCTAATGCTACTGGCCCTGTAACAAAATCCTTCACTCTTGATTATAATTCTTTAATTAGTGGCCTGGGAATGCCAGCCGATGAAAGTGTACTTTTAATTGGTGATGCCTGGACACTTAGTTATGTGTCGATAATGGAAGATGGAAGAAGTGTGAAAAATAGCTCACAAACAGCTATTGGGGTAGCCAACTTTTTTGCTGGCGATTATTTAGCGCATATTCTTTATCATCATCCTTCCGTTGGCTCTTATCCGGGTAACGTGGCTGTTGAAGAGACAAATGAAAAAGGATTAATTGCTACCAGCGCAAATACATGTAAAACTGAATTTGCTGTTTGGGCTGACGAATGTTGGATCACAATTAACGCCGATAACTCAATTACTTTTGTGGTTGCTGATTCTTGGCCGTATGATGTTGGTCTTGGTGTACCCGAACATCCTGAATTGGTTTCATCTTATGACCCAGCTACCGGAACAATCCAACTATATTACCATTATTTAGGAAGTACTGGTTATAGGATTTTTCATGAAACATTTACTATTGCAAATTAATTTAAACGAATTAATTATATTTAAAAAGGCTGCTATTTTTAGCAGCCTTTTTTTGTATATTTAGTGTCTCTTAGAAAACGCCAATAACAGCGTTATGCTCATCTTGAAAACAGTCATTTACGAAAGCAAACTCCTTGATTTTCAAGATTTCGCAAGCCTTGTTCTTGACATTTTCTAAGAAACACTTGAAAAATATATAGTTTTCTTAGAAGTACTATTTAGAAAATTAAAACACCAAAGTTTATGAAAACAATTATTATTCTTGCTTCTATTTATTTTTTCTTTATTTCAACTTCTGTTGCACAAGCTCAAATCGAAGTACAGGGAACCGAATATATCCTGGCAAAACTCCGGTTTAACAGAGCAATTGAAGGGATTCGAGATAACACTTATCAGGACATTGAGGGTGAGCCTTTTATGTTTGAAGATTTTCTGATGGGAAATATTAAATTGAAGGATGAAGGGACTTACAATGGATTGCTCAGGTTTGATAAATATGCAGGTGAAATACATTTTAAAAAAGAAAATGATATTTATGCGATAGCATTTCCAGAGAAAACTGAATATATTGAAATTGATGATACCCGATTTATTTATTCCGAATTCCAGTTGTCAGGATCAACACCGGTAAGTGACGAAGGTGCATACTTTGTTGTTTTGTTAGATGATAAATGTAAATTATTAGCTAAAAAAAATATTACTATAAAAGATGCACAGCAATCGAAAGGTGTTGTTGAAGCAAAACCTGCGAAATTTATTAATCAAAATGATTCTTATTTTTTAAAAATAGGAGATACGCCTGCGGTTAGAATAAAGACCAAAAAGGATTTAAATCTTTTTTTTGAAAACAAGGGGGCCGGGATTTCAGATTTTATTAAAAAGGAAAAGATAAAGACAAATGATCCTGAAGGTTTGGTAAAACTTGCCAAATTCTATAATAAACAGTTAAGTCAATAATGTTTTTGAATTCGACAATTCTAACAATCTCGCAATAACACAAACTGAAAACATTATGTTTCCCTTTTTTTTCTTTTTAGCCGCCGGGAATATAATTTCCGGGTTTTTAGCTAAATTGAAAATCCATAGAGTGGGTTATAAATCGAATAATCCTTTAATGAAATTACACCCTCTTCTTCAATTCCACAAGCAACTATTGATGTAACTTTTTCTTTAAACAATGGAGCAATTTTTTTGAAATTTAATTTTTTTGGATTAGGTCGCTCACTGTTTTTTGCTTCAACAAGAATGATTTTACCATCTTTTTCAATAATGAAATCAACTTCAACTCCATTCTGGTCTCTAATATAAAATAAGTTTTTACCTGCGATGAGCCCCTCTTTTAAATATTCAGTAAAAACAAAATTTTCCCAAATATTACTTAGATGAGGAGAGTTTTCAAGGACTTTTAACGAGCCAATATTGAGTAAGGCTGCGACCAAGCCATTATCGCAAAAATACAGTTTTGGTGCCTTAATTAAACGTTTACCAAGGTTGTTATAATAAGGTGGCAATAGAATAATTAATCCCGAAGTTTCCAGGGCACTTACCCATGCTTTTATTGTGTTTACTGCAACTCCAACCTCCTTGGATATTTCGGAATAGTTCATTAGTTGTCCAACTCTGAAAGCAAGTAATGATAGAAAACGCCTGAAATCTCTTAAGTTGGTTACCTTTAGGATTTGTCGCAAATCACGTTCAAGATAAGTTTGGATATAATCATCAAAAAAATCAGATGCATTTAAATTCTCAGCCCAAATTTCAGGAAACCCTCCTTTCCATAAAAGGTCTCTCGGGTTTATCAATAAATTAGTATTATTGAGTTCTGAAGTACTCAGGGTATTAAGGTTTAATATCCTTACCCTTCCTGCCAACGACTCACTTATTTGTTGCATTAAAGTGAATTGTTGGCTTCCGGTTAAAATCCATTTTCCTTTAACATTTCTTTCTTGATCTACCTTGATTTTTAATTCGCGGAATAAGGATGGTGCATATTGAACTTCGTCAATGATTACCTGGTGCTTAAATCTTTCTAGAAATTTTGTAGGATTTGTTTCTGCTTCCTCGGCAAGTATTATCTTGTCTAATGTAACATATTCCGTATCCTTGAATAATTTCTGCAACAAAGAACTTTTGCCTACTTGACGAACTCCTGTCAGAAGAACAACCGGTCTTGTTTTTATTGCTTCTTTTATTTTTCCCGTGTTATTTCTGGTAATCCACATTGCTTTTCCTCAATACTGTTTTATTGAGTTAAAGGTATAATGAATTTTGGCGAATTGCAAATTATCTTAATTCGAATTGCATAATATCTTAATTCGCATTGTAAATTATCTTAAGACATAAATTATTGCGAAAACAATTATCCATTCGATTTTAACAAATTATGTTTTTCTTTTTTTCTTTTTAGCCGCCGGGAATAAAACGTTATTTAAAATTAAACGGTAACCCGGAGAATTCGGGTGCAAACTTAAATCGGTTGGTGGATCGCCAACCAAATGCCGGTAGTCTTCCGGGTCGTGGCCACCATAAAATGTCCAGAAGCCTTTTCCTTTTTCGCCATGAATGTAACGGGCTTCGCGGGCAGGTTTATTTTCGCCCATTATCAAAATATTAGGCTTTAAAACTTCTTTTCGGTAAGCAGTGGTTTGTCCCATAAAACCTTTTATCAGGTTGTGGTGGTTCTGGCAAAGCATTGTTGGGATAGGATCCCATTTTGCCGAAAAATCAAAAAGTGTAAAATAATCATTTTCACGGGCAACATTTCTGGTGTTTGTTGCATCAATATTAGAAAATTCGTATTCATACGGACTTTTTTCCAAATGAAAATTTTCAAAAGCAAACGATCTCGAAAAGTCTAATTTTTCATCGGCTTGTTGGTCTGCGGGATCACCGTCAAACATGGGTTCGCAAATATCGATTCCTGCCGCAGCAAGCGAAATGTCGTAAGTGTCGGTGGCGGCGCACATGGCAAATAAAAATCCTCCTTTTAAAACATATTCCTGGATTTCCCTTGTCACAAACGATTTCATTTCCGATACTTTTAGGAATCCCATTTTTTTTGCAAGTTCGTTATTGATGCTTACTTCTTGTTGGTACCAGGGCATGTGCTGATAATTTCTCCAGAATTTCCCAAACTGACCTGTAAAATCTTCGTGGTGAAGGTGAAGCCAGTCGTAATCCGACAGTTCCCCACTTAAAATTTCTTCATCGTAAATAATATCGTAGTTAATTTCGGCGTAGGTTAAAACCAGGGTAACTGCATCGTCCCAGGGTTGTTTGTTAGGTGGCGAATACACAGCAATTTTAGGTGCTTTATTCATGCTAACGGCATCTTGGTTCACATCTGGTTGGGCAATTTCGTTTAAAATGGCTGCTGACTGAGTGTCGGTTATCGTTTGAAAACTAACCCCCCTAACAAGGCATTCGTTTTCGATTTCGGGTAAATGTTGCATTAAAAAACTACCGCCCCGGTAATTAAGTAACCATTTCACTTCCACGTCTTTTTCAAGTACCCAATATGCAATTCCATACGATTTTAAATGGTCTTTTTGCATTTCGTCCATTGGGATTAAAACATGAATACTTTTCGCCTGAAAAGCAAAAAAAATTATAGTTAGCAGGAGTGAAATTTTATTTATCATTTTTTTCAATTTCAATAAAAACAAGTAACAGTTAATATATGTTCAGGTTGTTAAAATGGGGTGTCAGATATTTTTGATTTTTGCATGTCAAAATTATCGTTGCGTGTAATTCCGGCCCCAACCTGATCTTCATCTTCATTCATTTTTGAACTGAACGTTTGCCCCGGGACACCAAAGCCATCATCTGAGCGAATTTCCATATCTAAAAATTTAGCAAGCTCTTTTTTAAACGACAAATGAACGTCTCCCGTGGGTCCATTTCTGTGTTTTGCGATTATTAATTCTGCAACCCCAAGCAATGAGTTTTGGTTGTCGTCTTCCGTAATTCCGTAATATTCAGGTCGATGAATGAAAATTACGATATCCGAATCCTGCTCAATTGCTCCCGATTCACGCAGGTCGGAAAGTTGAGGCCGTTTCCCCTCGCGCGATTCTACCGAGCGGTTTAACTGCGACAATGCAATAATTGGGAGATCCAATTCTTTTGCAATTGCTTTTAACGATCTCGAAATTTGACTAACTTCCTGTTCGCGGCTGCCCCGGTTGTCGGAGCCGGCGGTCATTAATTGCAGGTAATCTACAATAACCACTTGAATATCGTGTTGCATTTTCAGGCGACGGCATTTTGCCCTGAATTCAAATATCGAAAGGGCTGGGGTATCGTCGATAAAAATCGGTGATTTTTCCAAATTCGCAATTTTCCGGTTCAGGTGTTCCCATTCATAATTTTCAAGCCGTCCGGTTTTAAGTTTTTGCGATTCTATTTCTGTTTCCGAAGCAATTAAACGGGTTACCAATTGTAACGATGACATTTCGAGTGAAAAAAATGCTACCGATTTATTGTGGTCAACTGCCATATTTCGTGCCATTGAAAGTACGAATGCCGTTTTTCCCATCGAAGGGCGGGCGGCAATAATTGCAAGGTCGGTTTTTTGCCATCCCGACGTAATTCGATCCAAAGCGGTAAAACCTGACGGGGCTCCGCTTAATCCATCTTTTTGGTTTCGTGCATTTTCGATCTGCAAGATTGCTTCATTCAGCACGGGTTTAATTGGCACAGTCTCTTTTTTAATATTCCCTTCTGCAACCTGGAAAAGCGACGACTCGGAGAAATCAATTAAATCGTCAACGTCAATAGTGTCGTCATACGATTTTGTTTGAATCTCGGAAGAAACGCGGATGAGTTCTCGCTGAATATATTTTTGAGCAATAATCCGGGTGTGAAATTCAATATGCGCTGCCGAAGCAACCCGGCGAGTTAACTGTGTAATGTATCCCGGCCCGCCAACTTCTTCCAATTGGTCGCGGTCTTTTAACTCTTGGGTTACCATTAATAAATCCACGGGCCTTTCTTTTCCCGAAAGGTTTTTAATAGCATCAAAAATTTTCTGATGTTCTTCTTTATAAAAACTTTTTGTGTCAATAATATCGGCAACTGTAACGTAAGCATCGCGTTCGAGCATCAAAGCTCCCAACACTGCTTCTTCAACTTCAATGGCCTGTGGCGGGAGTTTTCCGTATTGGGCATTTATTTGTTCGATGGTATTTTGCGATGTGGTTTTTTTTCTTTCTGCGGCCATATAAATATTTTAAAACCTTTAGTTTAAAAATTTAAAGTAATGTTGTTTTTTCAGAATTGTAAAAATACAAAATAACGAATCTGCCAAGCAAATTTTACTTTCTTAAGTTGTTAACTTATTTTATTCACAAATGTTTATTGAATTTGATGTGTTAATCCGTTTTTAATAATTGTGGTGAGTACATCTTTTAATGTAAGTCCCATCGCTTCAATTTGTTGTGGAATAAAACTGGTTTCCGTCATTCCAGGGGTAGTATTTATTTCGAGGAAGTAAAATTCATTATCTTTTAAAATAAAATCGACGCGTACAATTCCGGAACACTGGCATAAATCGTAAACCATTGAACTAATTTGCTGGCATTTTTTAAACAAATTTTCGGGAAGCCTGGCAGGTGTAATTTCATCGGCTACGCCGGGCGTGTATTTAGCTTCAAAATCGAAAAATTCGTTTTTTGTTTGAACCTCGGTAACAGGGAAAATAAGTTCCGTGTCCTTATATTTGATCAGTCCACAGGTAAATTCATTGCCTTCGATAAATTGTTCTACCAAAGCACCATTGCTTTCCTTCCAGGCTTTGTACACTGCCTTTTCAAGGTCGGTTATGTTTTTTACTTTTGAGATTCCAAAACTTGAGCCTCCAGCATTGGGTTTTACAAAAAGTGGCAATCCAAGTTCATCAACAATCTTTTTGGCATCAATTTTACTTCCTTTTGAAATAAGTAAAGAATTGCCCATTTTAATACCGAAACTACGCAGGTAGTTATTGCAAAACCATTTATTAAATGTTAACGACGAAGAATGCATGTTGGAAGTAGAGTAGGGGATTTTCAGTAAATCGAAATAACCCTGCAATATCCCATCTTCGCCCGGTGTTCCATGAATAGTAATGTAAATAAAAGAAAAATTTATTTTTTCGCCATTAAATAAAAAGCTAAAATCTGACTTGTCAATGTCTGCAATTTTATTGTTGTTTTGAAATACAATCCATTCTTTCCCTTTTATCTGAACCAGCCAGGGATTAAATTTAGAAGTGTCAACTGCTTTAAAAATATTGGCCCCGCTTTTAACCGACACCACAAATTCTGATGAGTCGCCACCTGCAACAATGGCAATATTTGGTTTATTAGTCATGTCTGTTTGCAATATAATTTTCCCATTTTTCAATTACCGACGACATATCTTCGGGTAATTCTGAATTAAACACCAACTTTTCGCCCGTAAGTGGATGAACAAATCCCAGGGTTTTTGCGTGCAAGGCTTGGCGGGGAAGTACTTTAAAACAATTTTGTACAAATTGTCTGTACTTGCTAAATGTTGTTCCTCTAAGAATTTGGTCGCCACCGTAATTTGAATCGTTAAAAATAGTGTGGTTGATATATTTCATGTGTACCCTGATTTGGTGTGTCCGCCCGGTTTCTAACCTGCATTCAACCAAATTTACATACCCGATACTTTTTAAAACTTTGTAATGGGTAACAGCGTGTTTGCCGAAATCGCCTTCCGGAAAAACCGTAAAAACCTGTCTGTTTTTAAGGCTGCGCCCAATATTTCCGGTAATGGTCCCTTCAGTTTCTTTTAGGTTACCCCAAACCAGGGCCTGGTATCGGCGCTCGGTACTTTTTTCGAAAAACTGAAAAGCCAATTTGTTTTTCGCCAGTTCAGTTTTCGCCACAACCATTAATCCTGATGTATCTTTGTCGATTCGGTGTACCAGCCCGGGTCGTGGATCTTCGCTATTAAATAATGGAAGATCTTTAAAATAATAGGCCAGTGCATTAACGAGTGTGCCGGAGTAGTTCCCGTGCCCGGGATGTACCACAAAACCTGGCGGTTTGTTAATTACTATTAGTTGATCGTCTTCGTACACAATATTTAAAGGAATATCTTCGGCAATGATTTTTAATTCGCGGCGGGGATAATCCATGACAATCTGGATGTCGTCGTTGGGTTTTACTTTGTAGTTTGGTTTTACCGAATTCCCATTAACCAAAATATTTCCGGCATCTGCCGCAGCCTGGAGCCGGCTCCGTGAAGCATTTTCAATTCGGTTTGTGAGGAATTTGTCTATTCGGATTGCAGACTGTCCGGCATCTACGGTTATACGGTAATGTTCAAATAAAACGCCATCTTCCAAATTGTCATTTTCTTGCAAAAATTCTTCCATATTGTGAATTAATGATTTTGTTTTATTGCATTGTCAATTTTTAGCAGATCCACAGTAACCCATAAATCAACTGTAGAACCGAGGTTAACCGTTGCAGAATTAATTCGGCTTGGCCTTTGTTGCCAGATTTTTGCATTTAACGAATCTTCCATTAAAATAACAGAGTCATCAAAAATTAAAACTCCTGGATTAAGCATTGCATCTGTTATTGTTGTACGCGCTTCCTGGATTGTTAAGCCAATTACATTAGGGAGGGGAGTTAAGGCAATTTCCTGGTCGCTACCAATAATTAAATCGACACTGTCACCTTTTGCAAGTTGTTCGCCTGGTAAAATATCTGTTGAATCTTGTTGAATATTAAGAACAAGCCCGTTGTATTCTGAAGGTTGGTACGAGATTTGGCCAATAACAAGGCCGCAATTTTCGATTAAAACCTGTGCCTGCCTAAACGATATATCTGTTAATTTTGGCAGGGCAACTTGTTCTGGTAGTGTTGCGTTTATGGTTAAAAAAACTGTACGATTTTCTTTAACTTTAAATCCATTTTCAGGGACCTGTTCAACAACAACCCCTGGAAGTGCACCGTTTACATGCGCCGAATCAATAATTTCAACAAGCAAGTTATGTTGATTTGCAATTTCGTTTGCTTCTGTTTGGTTTAATCCCGTAAAATTAGGGACTGGGTTTGCCTGTCCGTGACGGGTATAAATTTTCAGTCCCCGTAAAGTCAAAATAATTATTATAACAAAAAGGGCTGCAGCAAAAATTAGCTGTCTCAAAAATACACCGCTAAGTAAGAATTTTTTTAAACTCATTTCAAAAAGTATAATGATCTATTAGAAAACAAAAATAAACCAAAAAAAGTATGGAATAAGGGTTTAAATAAAATTTTCGCTATTATTTCGATTTAGAACGTTTGCAGAATGTTGTAAACTGTATCGCGCTCAGCAGGAATAAAGTTTAATTCTTTTATCATTCGAATAAGTTCAGTGCGGCTGGCGGAAGGATTTTCTTCTCCACCTGCCATGGAATAAATACGGGTTGAATCGTCGATAGTGCCATCCAGATCGTCAACGCCATAAGCAAGTGAGAGTTGGGCAGTTTGCTTTCCCAGCATTGGCCAGTAAGCTTTTAGGTGTGGGATATTATCGAGAAATATTCTGGAAACGGCATAATTTTTTAAATCTTCAATTAGCGTGGTTTCCTTTACGTGAGAATATTTATTGTTCTCGCGACGGAATTTTAACGGGATAAAAGCATTAAAACCATTTGTCTGATCTTGCAAAGTCCGTAACCTGTTTAAATGGTCAATGCGCTGTTCATAATTTTCGAGCAAGCCGTAGAGAATGGTTGCGTTAGTGGGTATTCCTAAGCGATGGGCAATTGAATGAATACGTAACCATTCATCAGAACCGGTTTTGTCGGGGCAAATTTCGGCACGTAAATCTTCATCAAAAATTTCTGCACCACCCCCCGGCATCGACTCCAAACCGGCTGCTTTGAGTTTTTTCAAACCTTCTTCGACCCCGATATTTGCCATCTGGCACATCTGGTCAATCTCGACAGCTGTAAATGCTTTGATGTGCAAACCGGGAGCAGCTTTTTTTATCGACTGTAACATATCTACATAAAAATTTACATTGCGGCTTGGATGCACACCCCCAACAATGTGAACCTCTGTAGCACCAGTTGAAATATGCTTTTTTACATCGTCAACAATTTCTTCGATGCTGTATTCCCATGCGCCTTTCTGCCCTTCTTTTCTCCGGTACGAACAAAATTTACAATGGTTTACACAAATATTGGTAGGTTCAATATGAAAATTTTTATTAAAAAAGATGTTTTTGCCGCTTAGCCTTTCTTTTGTAAAACCGGCTAAAACGCCTAAAAGTGAGAGGTTCGATGATTGAAAAAGTTCAAGTGCTTCGGAGGTGGTAATTCGTTTGCCCGCAAAAACTTTTTCGGTAATTTTTTTTAATGATTCCGACAGGTTAAGCGAATTAATTATACTTTGCCCGGTATTCATTGTTTCAAAATTAGTTCATATAAACACGAAAAGGTAAAGAATAATATTCCTTACCTTCGATTAAAAAAGTTAATGTCTTAACTATTATCTTTTATGTCTTGGCTCGTCAGAAACTGTCAATTTTGATCTTCCTTTTGCACGGCGGGCTTTAAGAATTTTACGTCCACTAACGGTTGACATTCTTTCCCTGAATCCGTGTTTATTCTTTCTTTTTCTATTTGATGGCTGAAATGTTCTTTTCATTTCTTTTTGTTTTTCTGATTATCCGATAAAATTTTCGGACTGCAAAAATAGTTGTTTTTTTATCTCTTCCAAAAACTAATGTGCTTTTTTATTTAGAAAATATCATTTTTACTGCAACAATAAGTATTAAAACACCAAAAGCTTTTCGGAGCATTCTTTCCGATAAATTCGCCGAATAAAGCGAACCGAGATAAGCGCCAACAACAAATGTCAGAGATAAAATTAAAGCGAACTTCCAGTTTACATGGCCTCCTTTCCAATAGTTCCATGTGGCCATAATTCCAACCGGGGGCAACATAAAAGCAAGGCTGGTTCCCTGGGCTTCGTGTTGCGAAAGCCCTAAAATAAAAACCAGTGCCGGGATTACAATTATTGCCCCTCCAATCCCAAACATTCCTGCCAGCACGCCAGAAAGTAAACCAATAATTATTAATAAAAGTAATTGTGTAACAGTCATTATTAAAATTTTACGATAGTTAATTGTCTTTTTTTACCGAGAACCGGAACCCAATTCCATGAAGGTTAACAATTTTAATATTGGGATCTTGTTTAAAATATTTCCGCAAACGGGTAATAAAAACATCGAGGCTGCGCCCCAGGAAATAATCGTTTGATCCCCACACTTTTTCCAGGATCTCATTTCTGCTAAGCACTTTATTTATATTTTCTGAAAAAATATTAATTAATTCAGCTTCTTTGAGTGTTAAGTTGCGCGAGTCCCCGTCGATAGCAAGTGTCAATTCTTCGGGCTGAAACCGGAATTTCCCAATATCTAATGTTTTATTAGAAATCTCTTTTGTAACTGGTTGCGACTGGCTGCGTTTTAAAAAGATTTTTATTTTTAACAACAGTTCTTCCATGCTAAACGGTTTTGGGATATAATCGTCACCTCCGATGGTTAAACCGGTAATTTTATCTTCTGTCATTGAGCGGGCTGTTAGAAAAATAATCGGGACCTGCTCGTTTATTTTACGTATAGTTTCGGCTACCTGAAAGCCATCAATTTTCGGGAGCATAACATCGAGGATGATAAGGTCGAAGTAATTATGTTCGAACAATTCAAGGGCCACTTTGCCATCTTCGGCAACTTCAACATTATAATTTTTTTGTTCCAAATTGTCTTTTACAATAAAACGTAAAGCTTCATCATCTTCAACTAATAATATTTTAAATATAGTTTCACTCATCTTTTTTCTGGAATTGAAATTGTAAATATACTGCCTCCTTCAGGATTATTATCGACCTTTATTTTCCAGCCATGTGCTTTTGTAATTTTTTGAACATAATCGAGCCCTAATCCAAAACCTTTAACATTATGTACATTGCCGGTTGGTATCCGATAAAACTTCTTAAATATTTTCTTTTTGTGTTCTTTTGAAATACCAATTCCATTGTCGATAAATGTCAACTTAATAATTTTTTTCTTTTTGAACGATTCTATTCTTACAGATGGTTTTTTTTCGCAATATTTTACGGCATTTTCAAGGACATTTAAAATGAGGTTTGAAAAATGAAATTTGTCGGCCCACACAATTTCGCCAGTAGTATTAAATTGGGTTTGGATGATTGCTTTTTGCCCAAAATCGGATTGTTTAAAATGCCCGGCAGCCTCTAAAATGAATTCGGTTAAATTAATTTCTTCCTCTGTTAACTTAATTGTGTTTTTTTCCAATGAAGCCAGGTTTAGCACTTTCTCAACGTTTTTCGATAAACGGTTATTTTGTTCCTGGATAATCTGTGCATATTTGAATAAACGCTTGGGCGATTTTAATATTTCTTCGTTGTTAATAACATTAGCCGACAAGGCAATCGAAGAAATTGGGGTTTTTAATTCGTGAGTCAGGTTGTTAATAAAGTTTTTCTGTATTTCGGAAAGCTGTCGTTGACGGATTATTACAGATAGGGTATAACCAAAAAACACCACAACGAGTAAAAGCAAAGCTGTAAAAAAATAGATTATTGAAAGCCGTGAATAAAAATAGGAAAAACGATCGGGGAAATGGACTGCAAAATAGTTGTTGTAATTTTCGTTTTTTGGAAAATTAAAGTACGATGGTTTTTCTTCCTGGTTTGTTAAAATTAATGTCGCGTCGTCCATTTGCTCATTTACAGGATTAAAAATAGCAAACTCAAAATTAGAATAAATCTCGTGTTTTTTTAATTCTTCGATCAAGTGTGATTTTAATAATTCTTTGTCGATTAATGCTCCAACATTTACCAAATAGGAATTGTTAGAAACTATTTCTACGGGTGTAATACTATCGAAATTTGAAGTATTCCCGCTGGAAAGCAAAATTTGCCAGGCTACTTCTTTTAACGCCACAGAAGTGCTTTCACGAAATTGTTTCTCAGAATAATTATAAGAATTTTTTAGAAAGACAAACTGAATCAATAAAATTCCGGCAACCGAAATAGTAGCAAGGAATATAATATATTTTAAAGTTTTACCTTTCATATAAACTTATGATTTTATAAGCCAAATTAACCATTTTTTGTTCGAATTTCCTGTTAACACTTTATTAACAAAATAATAGACATGGTTAACAGAGAATTCCGTAAAGCATTTATATTTTTGCCTGAAACAAAGTAAGGTAATAAATCCAAATAATTAAAACACAAATAAAATGAAACATTTATTAAGTCTGGTATTGATTGTTTTGCTTGCAACTGCATTCAACGAGGCAGTAGCACAAGAAAAATCAAAAATAGTATTTAACGAATTAGAACATGACTACGGAACTTTTAAGGAGTCTGACGGTGTTCAAACCACTACGTTTGCCTTTACTAACAAAGGAGCTGTACCATTAGTATTAAATAGTGTGAGGGCTTCTTGTGGTTGCACAAGCCCAAAATGGACGCGCGAACCGGTTGCACCTGGCAAATCGGGTGAAATACAGGTAAGTTACAATCCCAGAAATCGTCCCGGGTATTTCGATAAAACTGTCACCGTAAGTTCAAATGCCGAAAATGCAAATGTGGTGCTTCATATTAAAGGTACCGTTGCGCAGCGCGAAAAATCAATTGCCGAATTATACCCACGGAAACTGGGAGAACTAAGGGTAAAAACGAATCATGTTTCTTTTGCAAAAATGGTTCAAAATGAAGTAAAAACCAATGAGATGGAATTGGTTAACGACACTGATAAACCAATTACTGTAGGGTTTCGAACTGTGCCAAAACACGTAACTGCCAAAATTGAGCCTGAAATTATTCCTGCAAAAGGAAAAGGCAAATTGATTGTAACTTACGACGCTAAGTTGGCAAATACCTATGGATTTGCATCACACAGGATTTATCTCTCGCTCGATGGAAGCAATGATTATAAAAATTCGGTTGGGGTAAGTGCTACTTTAACAGAAGATTTCTCGCAATATACACCAGATCAACTCACAAATGCTGCCGTTGCAACATTTTCTGAAAAATCGTACGATTTTGGGGATATGAAACAAGGTGATAAAAAAGAATTTACTTTTAATCTTACAAACAATGGGAAAACTGATTTGATAATTAGGAATGTTCGGGCATCGTGTGGTTGTACAGCGGTAGCGCCGGCAAAAAAAGTAATAGCCGGGGGCGAAACGGCTCCTATTAAAGTTACTTTCGATTCGCGTGGGAAACGTGGCCGTCAGAGCAAATCGATTACCGTAATTACTAACGACCCGAAAACACCAACAACGACTTTACGTGTTTCTAGCAATGTTATAGTTCCCGAAGGTTAAAAAAAATTGATAAAAATAATATAAGGTGTCGCAGCTTAGCTCGCGGCACCTTTTTGTTTATATATTTCTTTCTTTTTCGAATTGTAGTACTTTTGCTTTCAGATAAGTTTTGAATGTCAAAAAATGCACAACATCATATTGAAAACAACCCTGAATTTAAAGGATTAAATGTAAATAATGGGGTTTCTCAACCCGATGCTGTCGATAACGAATCGGTTAAAAGATTTCTAAAGAAAAAAAGAAAGCTATTGTCCGTTCAGGAATATGTGGACGGTATCCTGAAAAGAGACATAACGATACTTAGTAAAGCGGTAACGCTTGTAGAAAGTTCAAATTTAAAACATCAGAATATTGCCCAGGAAATTATTGCCCGGTGTCTTCCGCAGAGTGGAAAATCAATCAGGGTTGGGATTACAGGTGTGCCGGGAGCCGGGAAAAGTACATTTATAGAAGTACTTGGAAAATACATTACCGGGCGTGGGGGAAGGTTGGCAGTTTTAGCTATCGATCCAAGCAGCGAACTTTCGAAGGGTAGTATTTTGGGCGATAAAACCCGGATGGAAGATTTGTCAACCGATAAAAATGCGTATATCCGTCCAAGTCCATCGGCGGGATCGTTGGGGGGTGTTGCCCGAAAAACACGCGAAACAATTATACTTTGCGAAGCTGCCGGGTTCGACCATATTTTTATTGAAACGGTTGGGGTAGGACAAAGTGAAACAGCGGTACATTCAATGACCGACTTTTTTCTGCTATTGATGCTGGCAGGTGCCGGCGACGAGTTACAAGGAATCAAACGCGGGATTATGGAAATGGCCGATGCCATCGCAATTAATAAAGCCGACGGAAACAATGTTGAAAAAGCGGGAATGGCAAAAAGCCAATATTCAAACGCTCTTCATCTTTTCCCCAGAAAAGAATCGGGATGGGATCCAAAAGTTTCTACTTGCTCGGCATTACAAAATTCAGGAATTAAAGAAATTTGGGATACAATTGAAAAGTATAAAATGCTGACTCAGGGCAACGACTATTTTTTCAATAAAAGAAACGAGCAATCAGCATATTGGATGCACGAAACAATTGAAGAGCAGCTCAAAAATAATTTTTATCGGCATCCTGAAATTAAGGAGATTGTTAAAGAAATGGAGTTAAAAGTTTTGAATAATAAAATAAGCTCGTTTGTGGCTGCAGGAAAATTATTGGAAATGTATTCTAAATTGAAATGATAAATACATAGTTGTTTTTAAATTTGGGATTAGTATTTTAAACTCAAAACGAATGGATGGTAAAACAATATAATTGCTTTAATTTTACTGAAAACCTTTCAAAGTTACCGGTGTTATATTTACTTAAAATAAACAATCAAAAAAAATAGTATAAAGATGAATTACGATGTAATTATTATTGGAAGCGGGCCAGGTGGTTATGTAACCGCAATTCGGGCAGCACAGTTAGGGATGAAAGTTGCTGTGGTTGAGAAAGAAAATTTGGGCGGGATTTGCCTTAATTGGGGCTGTATTCCAACTAAATCGTTGTTAAAAAGCGCTCAGGTGTTCGAATATGCCAAACATGCAGCCGACTACGGGGTAACAATTGACGGGGAGGTAAAACCTGATTTTGCGGCTATGGTAAAACGAAGTCGCGACGTGGCTAATGGAATGAGCAAAGGAATTCAGTTCTTATTTAAAAAAAATAAAGTAGATTCGATTTTCGGTTTTGCGAAACTGGCTGGCAAAAACACGGTCGAAGTAAGCGATGAGTCAGGCAATAAAACATCCTATTCGGCAAAACATATAATTCTGGCAACAGGTGCCCGTTCGCGCGAGTTACCAAATTTACCCATCGACGGAAAAAAAATAATAGGATATCGCAAAGCTCTAACACTCGACAAACTTCCCGAAAGTATGGTTGTTGTTGGGTCTGGTGCAATTGGTAGCGAGTTTGCTTATTTTTATCAGTCGATTGGTACAAAAGTAACTTTAGTTGAATTTATGCCAACAGTGGTTCCAAACGAAGATCTTGATGTGGCAAAACAGTTGGAACGCTCCTTCAAGAAAATGAAAATGAAGGTGCTTGTCGGATCATCTGTTGAAAGTGTCGATTCAATGGGCGATAAATGTAAGGTTGTCGTTAAAACTAAAAAAGGCGAACAAGTTATTGATGCCGATATTGTACTTTCTGCCGTTGGAATTTCGCCAAATACCGAAGGTATTGGTTTGGAAGAAATGGGTGTGGAAACCGAAAATGGACGGGTTAAAGTGGACGAGTTTTATAAAACTAATGTTGATGGTGTGTACGCCATTGGCGACATTGTTGAAGGACCCGCATTGGCTCATGTGGCATCGGCCGAAGGAATTGTTTGTATTGAAAAAATTGCAGGTTTAAATCCTGATCCGATTGATTATGGAAATATCCCAGGCTGCACTTATACAAATCCGGAAGTATCGTCGGTGGGATTAACAGAAGCCAAATCAAAAGAGGCAGGTTACGAAATTAAAGTGGGTAAGTTTCCATACTCTGCAAGCGGAAAAGCAAGTGCTTCTGGACAAAAAGATGGTTTTGTAAAGTTAATTTTTGATGCAAAATATGGCGAGTTACTTGGTGCACACATGATTGGTGGAAATGTAACAGAAATGATTGCCGAACTTGTAGTAGCTAAGAAACTCGAAATTACCGGGCATGAATTATTAAAAACAGTCCATCCCCACCCAACAATGAGCGAAGCCATTATGGAAGCGGCAGCCGCTGCCTACGACGAAGTTATTCATATTTAAAATATTTATAATGAAGGAATTACCCGGAAGTTATTTTTCGGGTTTTTTGTTTAATTAAATCGAACTTATGATCAGTTTATTCGAAAGTTTTATAATTCATTGAAAATCAATAAGAATGTTTTGTGAATAAATTATAAATTATAAATTTGCTTAACTAAAATTCAGCTAAACATCGAAAATAGTATCAAAATATTAAATCTAATGTATTTATAAATTAATGAATAACGTACAATTAAAAATTTAACGTATGAAAAAATTAACACTTTTTGCTGCATTATTTATGCTAACACAAATGACTTTTGCCGGTGGTTTGTTAACGAATACAAACCAAAGTGCACAGTTTATCCGCATGTTGTCAAGGAATGCTTCAACAGATATTGATGCAGTATATTTTAACCCTGCCGGTTTAATAAAATTACAAGACGGCTGGCATTTTGCTGTTTACAACCAGAGTATTTATCAAACCAAACCTGTAAAAAGTAATTTCCCATTATTGAACGATGGTAATTACGAAGGTATTGTAAAAGTCCCTGCGTTCCCAACAGCTTTTGGAGTTTATAAAAAAGAGAATTGGGCAATTTCTTTGGGTTTTGGACCAAACGGGGGTGGTGGATCAGCTACATTTGATAGGGGTTTGCCATCTTTTGAAATACCAATTACTAAAGTTGTGCCTGGTTTAGCAGGCTTGACACAAATTAGTCCGGCCTTGGCAGTTCAGGGTTACGATGCAGAATTATCGTTTAGTGGCAGTTCTATTTTTTGGGGAATACAACTCGGGGCAACTTATAAAGTTAGCGACGCGTTTTCGGTATTTGGCGGTTTAAGATATTTGCCGGCAACTAATACCTACGAAGGAAGTATCCGGAATGTTCAGTTAAATGTTGCTGGGCAAATGTTCGGTGCTGCTGATTGGCTGACACAAACAGCGGGATTTGTTGGTGGATTAGCTTCGCAAGCAAGTGCTGGTGCTGCTTTGTTGGGGGGAACGGCTTCTAACTTGCAACCTTTAATTGATGGAGGGGCAAGTGCATTTACACTTGAACAACTTGAAGGCGCGGGTTATATTGATGCCGCAACCAGGGCACAGGTAGCCGGTGGGTTACTCAGCCTGGGTTTGACACAAGCGCAAATTGATGCGATGAACCTTGCAACTGTTCAAGGTACTTATTCCACGGCGGCTGCAACTTATGCGGGGCAAGCTGCACAATTAACAGGAACTTCAGCTTTACTCGAAGGAACATCAGCAGAAATGGGTGATAGAGAGGTGATAACAGAACAAACTGGAGCTGGCTTCACACCAATGATTGGAATTAATATTTCACCAACCGAAGAGTTAAACATTGCTGTTAAGTACGAAATGAAAACAACGCTTCAGCTTACTAACAGTACCGAAGTTGATGATCTGGGCTTATTCCCTGACGGGGGCACATCAAACAGTGATATTCCTGCTATTCTTGCTGTTGGTGTTGGATACAAAGCTGCTGATTGGCTGGAAGCACAGGTATCGTATAATATGTATTTCGACAAAGGTGTTGACTGGGGAGTAAATACAAGGGATGGAGCAGTATGGGCAAGTGTTGATCCAACTCAGATCCGTACCCGCGAAATTGATAATAACGGTTATGAAATTGGCTTAGGGCTTCAGTTTAATTTAAGCGATAATTTTGCAATTAGTGTTGGTGGTTTGCGCTCAAAGTCTGGCATTGCTGAAAGCTATCAGAGCGATTTTAGTTACAGTAACCCATCAGTTACTGCCGGTGCTGGTTTAATGTGGAAGATTAGTGATAAAATGGCCTTGGATGCAGGTTTTTCAAATACGTTTTACGAAGATCAAGATGTGAGTTTTAACGATCCCGATGTTGGTACTTACAATGAAATCCTGAGTAAAACAACGGTAACTTTTGCTGTTGGTTTATCGTATAGCATTTTCTAAAAAAAAATAAAATCAAAAAAAGCTGTCCGTTTGTAAAAGCGGGCAGCTTTTTTTATGTTTTCCATTTAAATGATTGTTGGTCGATTGCACGTTGTGTAGCGAGTATTCCGTCCAAATGATCGTATTCGTGCTGAATTAATTCGGCCAAATCGTCTTCTAAAAGCCAGGTTTGCTTTTGCCAGTTTGAATCGAAAAAAGATAATGTGAGTTTTTTATGTCGTTTTACTTTTACAAGCAAACTTGGGAAACTCATACAATCGTCCCACACTTCAAACATTTCATTGCTGAGATTAGTAAGAACAGGATTTATTATTGCAACAGGTTTGTCGATATTCAAACAAATAATTCGTTTTTGTAATCCAATCTGGGGAGCAGCAATGGCACGGCCCGCTCCGTATTTATTGCGGAAATCGAGCACGGTTTCAAACATCAGGTTAATTTGAGGATGTAATTGTTTTAGTTCCTTTTTTTCAACTGAAACCGATTTCTCGTAAAGTTTGGGATTTCCAATTAATAAAATATCTTTTACAGCCATTTTTGTTTTTTTCGAATGCTAAAGTAGATAAAAATAGAAAGGTTGACCAATATTGAGCAACCTTGGTTGAACTGACATGAGTCTAACTTTAAAGTCTGTATCAAAACAAATCTCAACTGTCAAGCACCAAAATTCAAATAAATCACAATGATCGAAATCTCAATATTCAAAATTATTTTTATTGTTTGAGCATTGATATTTGGAATTTATTTGTGATCTGAGTTTTGTAATTTGGTGCTTCATTTTAAAATTGACGACTTCACGGACTCCAACAATGACAACAAAATTATAGGAGGCACTTCCTAATAATTCAACTCAAATATTTTATTATATATTTCACCATCCGTTAGTTTTGCAGTAAGCACAAACTCGGTTTTACCTTCAAGTTTTAACGGAGTTAAATCGTATCGAAGCTCTTTTGTAAAAAATGCTTCGCATAAATCGCCGTTGGAATTGTGCCGGATTTCAAAAGTTGGAATATTTGAGCTGCCCACATACCAGGGGTGCATTCTTGCCAAGTCAATTGTATGTGCCTGGCAACCACCGCTGTACGAAAGCTTGATGTGCAGGCAGTCGCCATCAACAAAGGCTTCGTGTATGAAAACCGGGTCGCGGGCCAAACTGTCGTAATTGCTGAAATACAAATCTACAAAAGGGGCGCAACTCAGCTCTTCAATATATTTAATATCGCAGGCAGCACCTTTATCACAGCTTGGAATTACGTTTGGAAGCTCAAGGTATTCAATAAAAACACGCTGTCCGTGGGCAAAAATAAAATCATCGGGATAATACAAAGGTTGAATCCGGTTTCCGTTGTCCAGTTCAATTACAAACCCACAATTTCCGGCTCCGGCATAATCTACAACCAAACCCGTTTCCTGAAAAGTTATTTCATCTTCTTGCTGACATCCTGAAAATAAAACGACTGCAAGAAATAACATTGTTATTAATCGTTTCATGGCTTATTGTTTTATAAAAGAACGTACAATTGTTTCAATTTATTCTATAACTGTTATTTCAATTATTTCACAATCTTTTCCAATTGAACAACCGGATTCTCTTATCTCAAGTTCAGAAAATGATATTCTTACTTGTTGTCCTCCCTGGTAAAACAAAATTTGTTCGTTAACGGGAATAAGGGTGTCGCCACTGTCCATTCTAATTTGTGTTGCACAGAAAGCTAATCCGCCACTTAACCAAACCGTTCCTGTTCCCTTTTTAATTTCAAATTTTTTTTCATCAGTTTCTTTTGAACAGGAAAATAAAATGAGTAATACCGCAATCCAAAAGAGTTTATTCTTCATATTCCGGGTTTTGCACTTCGCCAACGAACAAGATTGCATCTGTATCTTTTTCGGTAATTGCAAAAACAAAAGGTTTATTAACGAGGAATGTAATTTTTGGAGGTTCATTTCCAATGCTGGTAGTAGTAAAAGTAATTGAAGTTACCGCGGCGGCCTCGGTTCCTGTTTCGTTAACGTCGATAAACGATTTGTGTTTTACCGAGCTGATGTATAAATCTTCATCGGTAATTTTCGAAAAATCGGCAATGTTTGCTTGAAAAGCTTTTAGCATCCCCATTTTTTTCAGAACATCGTTGAGCCCGATTTCAAAAGCAAACTTAAAGCGTGGCATAGTTACTTCAACAATGTCTTCAACTTCAAAGCTTTCCATCCAGCTTTTCCAGTTGCTTGAAGTAAGTTCATCTATAACATTCTGTGAGTTTTTGTTGTCGGCAGGAAGAAAGACCAACATGTTGTACTGACCGTTTCCGTAAGGCATTTTTATGGCTTTGAACAATGAATTTGAAGTATAATCCAGTTTATCTTCTTTATTCATCATCGGAATTTCCAATAAAGAACCATCAGTTTTGTGAAAATTTTGTAGGTGAGTTCCTTCTTCATCAAATTGGGCAGTCCAAATCCCGTTAAAGTAAATGGCGTTTACAAGAACCATCCGGTCGAGCGGGCTTAATTGTTCGATTATTGAAAGAATTTTATCGTGGGTTTTTTCGGCTACCCAGTCATTAATTGTTGTAACTGCCGACGGTGAACTAAAATCAAGGCTTTCAACTTCGGCATCGTAAATATTTTTGTTTGTGTTAATAAAATCAGCTTTTACCGAGAATCCCTGTGCATAAAAAACAGCATTGGCAATTTCGAATATTACATCTTCATCAAGTGATTGAAGGGCTGAAATAAGCATTTGATACGATGCATTAATTTCATCAGTAGTTAAGCCATTTAGTTTCATGGCATTCTCCATTTCAGTTTTGGTGTCTCCATCGGCGCCATTGTAAGCCATGGCAAGTGCTACTGAAATACTGAGCGGCGAAATCATAATATTTTCTTCTTCGCTCTCATCCCTGATTTCCTGAAAAATTTCCAGACCAAAAGCATTGTCTGCTTCGATTAATTGAGCCGATTTTGCATCTAACTGAATGATTTTATTTTCTTCGACACTTATATTTTCCTGTTGGCACGAGCTAATTGCAATAAAAGTAAACAGGGTAATGAATGTGAATAGTGTTTTCATAATTATCTATTTTCTGAGTTTGCTTTTTTGGAATCCAAACATAAATATTTGTATTTATTTTAAGCAACTTATTTTTTAATTTTTGTTTCATGAATAAAAATATAAATCTTGTTTCAATTTAACGAAGGATTTTTTACTGTCCCAATAAATAAAATCGCCCCGGTATCTTTTTCAATAATTGTATAAATAAAAGGTCGGTTTACATAAAATGGGACTTTTTCCGGACCCCCTGCCGATGTGCGTTCGATAGAAACAATTGTTACCGCAGCTGCTTCGGTTCCTTCTTCGTTAACTTCAACAAAAGTTTTGTGTTTCACAAAACCAATTTGCAAACCTCCATTTTGGTTGATTCCTGTAAAGTCTGCCGCTCCGGTAAACGCAATTCCCATTCCCATTTCGGTTAAAACATCGTTTAAGGTAATTTCATATTCGTATTTAAACCCTGGGAATTTAATGTCAACATTTTGTGTTTCCTGGAAACTTTCCATCCAGGTTTCCCAGTTATCTTTATCGAGTTTATTTACAATTTCCTGGATTGTTCTCCCGGGTTCGGGCAGAAAAACATACATGTTATAATTTCCTTTTCCATACGAAAGTTGTACAGCGCTGAATAAATCGTTCGTGGAGTAGGGCAGTGTATCTAAACGCTGCATTGTTTTTGTTTGAATGGCAGTGCCGTTTTCAAGATAAAAAGGTAGGTCTTCTGTGCTTTCAATATTGAACTCTTTTTGCCAGATTCCTTTAAAATAAATGGCATTAAGTAAAAACATTACCTGATCGGGAGTTATTTCCTCAAGAATTGTTTCAATTTTATCGTGTGTTTTTTCGGCAACCCAGTCATTGATTGTGTTAACCGCTTGTGGCGAATTAAAATCAAGTGCCGAAACTTCCGCATCGTAATAGTTTTTGTTGATTGAAATGAATTCATTTTCAACCGTAAAATCGTCTCTGTAAAAAATGGCATTTGCAATTTCGAGCAACACTTTTGGGTCGAGCGATTTTAAGGCTTCAACCAAATCTTGGTACGAGGTATTAATGTCATCGGGTGTTAATCCATATACTTTTAACGTTTTTTCCATTGCCGATTTGGTTTCACCCTCAGCACCGTTATAAGTCATTGCAAGGGCCAGGCTAACACTAAGTGGCGAAACCATTATGTTTTCGAATTCCTTTTCCGAAGCATAAATATTTTGGAACAGTTCAAAACCAAAGTCATTTTCAGCTTCAATTAAGCGAGCGGTTTTTTCATTAAGATAAATTTCGTTTTCAACATTATTTTGAAACAAATCGCAAGCAACAAAAAGTAAAGCAGCCATTAAAATAAATAGTGTCGATGTTGTTTTCATGATTACAGTTTTCACTTTATGCTAATCTGTTTTCAGCATAATTTCTTTTCAAAGATGTTTCAAATGTTTAAAAGGTTGCGTACAATTATTATTTTCAACGCAACCGTTTTGAACAAAAATCCATCTGGTTAATGTTTTTAGTTCAAATAAAAACGGGAAGCAGGAAACTAATATTGTTATGGATTCTATTTTCAGGGAATTGAAAAAAAAATATCCTTAATTTTGAGAGTTCATTTGTAAGCAGAATTTGGAAGACCTAAAAAATATTATAAACGATTGTGCCTCGGGAGAAGTTCGTGCCCAAGAGAAACTTTACCGGATGTTTGCGCCAAAGATGTTTGGGGTTTGCCTTCGGTATGCCAAAGATAATACTGAAGCTGAAGATAATTTACAAGATGGTTTTATTAAGGTTTTTATGAACATAAAAAGTTTTAGGCACGCAGGTTCTTTTGAAGGTTGGGTAAGGCGGATTATGGTAAATGTGTCGTTGGAGAAATATCGGAAACAGCATTTGATGCACCCGGTTGAAGATATCGGGATTTACGAGCAGGTAAAATTTTCTGATGATATTCTTGATAAAATTTCTGCAAACGAACTGATAGAACTCATTCAACAATTATCGCCTCGTTACCGTATGGTTTTTAACCTTTTTGTTTTGGAAGGAATGAACCACAAGGAAATTAGCGAAGAGATGAAAATCTCGGTGGGGACTTCAAAATCGAACCTCGCCCGATCGAGGGATATTTTAAAACGTAAAGTAAAACAACTTTATGGCGAAATTGAAACAAATGCAAATTATTCTGCATGATGAAAGATAAAAATATGGATAAAGCTTTTCGCGAAAAACTGAACGGTTTTTCGATGCCGCCCCCTACCCATGTTTGGGATAATATTCAGGGGCAGTTGACCGGGCAGCGAAAGAAAAGGCGATTGGCCTATTTTAGCTGGATAACAGCTGCTGCTGTGGTGGTTTTAGCTTTTTTGGCAGGATGGTATTTTAACGATAACACGAATGAAATTATTCCATCAACTGTGGAAAGTGAAGTAGTTAAAACTGAAAAAGAAATTTCAGGAGAGGAAAGTATTCAGGGATTTGCTAATTCTAACAATCAAAAAGAGTTACAAAACGAAGCAGAAAATCAACAAGTGATTGAAGTCACAGAAAATAATTCGTTCAAACGTACTTCATTAAATAAAAATACAATAACGAAAACAAAGGAAACAGAAATCCCGGTTTTCACTTCATTTGAAAAAACAAGGATGAAAATGCTGGACAGAATTGAAGTATTGTTTAAGCCGGAACAAGCCGAATTATTTCTTGCAAAAAATACGTTCACAGAATCGGCAAATCGTTACACTGAAACTGAGAAAAACCGTATTGCCCAAAATGTTAAAACATCGAACCTATCGGCAAAAAATAAGGCCAATTGGAAAATGGGGATGCACTTATCTCCGGGTTATTCTTCAAATGTGTCGAGCCATTCAGAAAGTTATGCTCAAAATATGACTTATTCGGGTTCCTCCGGAAACGGGAATTTGGGTGGTGGATTGTCTATTCAATATAAAACCGGTAAAAGGTTAAGTATTGAAAGCGGGATTTATTACGCACAGAATGGTCAGAAATCGAATAATTCATCCGAATTATTTGCAAGGAGCAGTAATATGGATTTGGCATTTAGCGCCGATGAGAAATCGTATTTTAATACAGCCGTAAATGTTGCAAACGGACAAATGGAAATGAACAGCACGGCAGGCGTAATTCAGTTTAGCGGCACCCCCGATAGGGTAGAAGTTGCTGCAGACCTCGAAAGTTCGAGCGAATATTCAAATATTTTGCTTACCGAAGGCGAGTTTTCGCAGAAGTTCGATTTTATTGAAATACCTATTTTGTTGAGGCTTAATGTTGTGGACGCGAAAATTGATGTGGAAATTGTAGGTGGTTTAAATGCCGGGTTATTAGTGGCTAACAATGCGTTTATGGAAAATGAATTTGGCCTCCAGAATATTGGTGAAACGCAGGATATTTCCACTTTAAATTTATCGGGGACTTTTGGAATTGGTATTAATTATGCACTGGGCAAAAATGTGTCGTTAGCGGTGGAACCCCGTATGAATTATTACCTGAATTCAATTAATAAAAACTCTGGCGTTGATTACCGACCGTACCGGATTGGGGTTTTTACCGGTTTGTATTATGAGTTTTAGTTGTGATTTTATTCATGGGGTGACTTCAAGTCACCCCGTGAATAATTAATTATCTAATTATACTTCCAAAAAACACAGAATTCGAAAACAACTTATTTGTCCCCAGCCAGATTCCCCTAAAAGTCATATTTTCGTGATAGCTGATTAATTTCCCACGACCGATTGATTGAACAGAAACCACCGGTGCACTTTTTATTTTGTCGAGGTTTTTGTCTGAAATAAATCCGCTTAAATACGGTGTAGAAGAAAATTTCACTGGTTCTGAATAATTTACTTTTAACGATTCGGCTACCGAAGTCCCGGTTTTAAATACGGGTAAATCTATTTTTAAGTATCCGTAACAAAGCGGGTGGGAGATATCCATTTCCGTGTTAAAAATTGCTCCACTTATCGAATTCAGACTATATTCTTTTCTCCGATCTACATAATTTAATTTCAACGTTGAATCTGGTGCAGTCCCTTTTTTAAATGTTGTTTTCCCCAATTCGTTTTTTGAAGCCCACGATGCAGCACTTTTGTAAGCAATAATATTTCCACCCTGGTTTGCCCATGTTTTTAGTTTTTGAACATCTGGTTTACTCCATTCGCGATAGGATCCACCGGGTAAAATAACTGTATTATATTTCGAAAGGTTAACCGAGCTCAACCTTTTGGTTTCTACCAAAGTTACCGGAATTTTATATCGTTGGTCAAACAAGTGCCAAATCTCACCGGCATCACGGCTGCTTGTACTTCCGTCAACAAATAATAAAATTTCAGGTTTGTTTAGAGGTACAAAACTGTTGCTCCCCAAATCAATTCCCTTTGGCGAAAGTCCGGTTGTTAATCCGTAAAAGTCAATACCGGTTTTATTGGCAATATTTGAAATCAAATCAAAAATCTGGTTTTCATTAAGTTTTTGTCCACTAACCGGAATAAGAATGGTTCCGTAGGTAAACTGTTCTTCGTCACCCTCTATTTCGAAACTAAATTTATTGGTCGCTACTTTGGTTATTAAACCTTCTTTTTGCAGTTTATATAATGCTTTTGCACTTGTATATTCATCCCATTTAAAAAGATATGCCAGGCTGCTTTTCCCTCCAATTATTTCTCCTTTTATTTTTGTCGCCGATACTTTGTCTGAGAATACAACATCTTTTAAAGAGCCAATTTCGGCATATTGAATATTAAAACTATAGGGGAATGTCCAGGTCGAAACATCATAAAAAGTACTGTCGGCAAAGGTTTTAACATCCTGAAAAATAGATTTTAATAAACGATATTGTTTTTGTTTAACAGGTATAATGAAACTGCTTCCGGGTTGAAAAACGATATCATTTTTCGAAATTACTTTTGAATTTGCAAAAACCTCAATTTGGTGTTGGTTTAAAAAATTAATAAACTTTTGAGTTTTTATTTTATCATTCTCACTTCCAAAAATGTATGCTTTAATGGGATCTTTATTACCAAGATTCAAGGCCTCAGAATAAAACTCTTTTTGATGGCTAAGTAGCTCATCTTTTAAATTAACCGCTGCTTCGAGCGTAGAAAGCGAAACCGTAAATTGGTTACGGATACCAAAAGCCAATGTTTTTAAGCCGTTGGGGGTTTCCCTGAAACGTCCTCTAAAACCGGCTTGTTCAAATAAAATGCCCACGCTCGAATTAATGTCCGGGTACGACGAGCCTTTTCCAAAATAGTAATCGTCGAACTGCTCTTCCGAAAAATAGGTGGAGCCAATTTCATCTAAAAACTGTGCATGGTATTTTGCTATTTCGTGAGTAAGTACATAATTGTTTTCTGGCGTTAAAGGATTATTTCTGCTGGGAACCCCGGGCTGAAAAAAGAAAGTTGAACCGGAACCCATTTCATGATGATCGGTAACAATGTTAGGTAACCACTCATGAAAAGTTGCAACACGGCCACGGCTTTCTGGATTTACCAATAACAGGTAATCACGGTTTAAATCGAACCAATAATGATTAGTTCTCCCTCCGGGCCAAACTTCTGTAAATTGACGTGAATCGCTATTTGCCGAAATAGTTTGGCTTTGGTGCATATTTGCCCAGGTACTGTGTCGTGTAAATCCATCGGGGTTTAAGTTTGGGTCAACCAAAATAATGGTATTTTCCAGAAGATTGTCGATTTTTTCACCTTCGGCTGCTGCCAGATAATAAGCCGTTAAAAGGGCAGAATTTGGCCCACTGGATTCATTTCCATGCACACCATAAGTTAGCGAAACGACCAAAGGAACATCATCACCCGAAATATTTTCATCAGGTGAAGCATGTTTTTTATGGAACTCTTTTAGCTCATCAAGATTACTTTGGTTTTTTGCCGATGTAAAAATTACCTGAACCAGCGGACGGTTTTCCCACGAGCGGGCGTACTCATGAATAATGGCCCGGTCCGAAACTTTGGCAATCTCCTTCATATAAAATAAAATCTGATCGTGGGTAACATGCCATTCGCCAACTTGTTGCCCAAAAAACTGCTCGGGCGTTGGGATGTTTTGGTCATATGTTACATTGTCGGGTAAATAATAATCTAATTTTTCCTGCGAATTTGTTGTAATAATAAAACTTACAAGAGTTAAAATAAGAATTGCAATTTTTTTCATTTTGAATAAATTAACTATTTTAAAAGCTATGTAGAAGGAAATCACTGATTTAAAAATTGCCCGAAGATTGAAAAAAAAATGGGTGTTACAAAATTAAGGTTGTATTTTTTTTTGTGCTTTAAAAAGTTTTCCAAATTCGAAAAAATACATTAAACCTTTCCAGGAAATTATCATCTAAGTTCGCATTAAATTAAAGTTGGGTAAATATTTTATAATGGAATTAGAATTTATTTATCAGGAAAATCAAAGTTAAAACCGACTAATTTGAAACAATATTTTTTTGCCCGCGTGCTGCTGTTTAGTGTATTTATTACACTTGGATTTGGCAATTATACCATAGCCCAGAAGATTGAAAATATCAGGCTTTCCGAAAGTTATCAAGAGCAACCTTTAAAAGATTTTTTGACTTCCCTAAAAGAAAAACATGGGATAAAAGTTTATTTCAAAGATAATTGGGTTGAACCGTATTTAATTTCGAAGACTTTCAGAAATACCCCGCTTATTCAGGCTTTAAATAATGTTTTTTTAGACCACGAACTCACTTATATTTTTTATCAGGACGATGCAGTTGTAATTTTCCCAAAAGTTTCTGACACCCGTTCAAGATTTAATAACGAAACCCAGCTATTAATTATTGGCGACCCCATGAATATCGGTCGGTATAAAAATGCAAAACTGGAGGGCCGTATTTTGGATGGAAAAACTGGTGAACCACTTGTTGGAGCGGTAGTTTATGATAATAAACTCCAAAAGGGTTCGACAAGCGATAAGGATGGGATTTTTGGATTTGATATGCCAACCGGCGATCACCAATTGCGATTTTCATTTATGGGTTTCCAAAGCACGAGTTTCAAAATCAGGTTAATTGAAGATGGCTTCGAGGATTTCGAACTTTTTGAAGAGTCGCATAATATCGGGGAGGTAACAGTTTTAGGTGAGGATTCCGATTTGCCCCGTTCGCAAATGAGTATGGTTCAAATGTCGTCGAAGGAGTTAAAGCAATTACCTGCATTGATGGGTGAAGTAGATGTGTTGAAAGGATTAACCATGCTTGCCGGGGTCCAAACTGTAAGTGAACTTTCGTCGGGATTTAATGTTCGTGGCGGAAATACCGATCAGAATTTAATATTAATAAACGGAAGCCCTGTTTTTAATTCTTCGCATTTGTTTGGATTTTTATCCTTAATAAATCCTGATGTGGTAGAAGATGTCAGATTGTTTAAAGGGGGGATGCCAGCTAAATTTGGCGAACGTGTGGCCTCGGTAATGGAAGTTGATTTTAAAGAAGGTAATAATGAAACTATGCAGGTTTACGGGGGGATTGGTATTATTAACTCGCGTTTGACCTTAGATGGACCACTAACAAAAGATAAAAAATTAACGGTTGTTGCAGGTGGACGAAGTTCATACACAAATTGGATTTTGCAAAAAATACCCGACCTGAACCTGTCTAGAAGTGTAACTCATTTTTATGATGTATCGGGAAAAGTAACCTATAAATTTAACCAGCACAATAAGATCAGCATTATGGGTTATAATAGCAACGATGAGTTTAGTACAAGTTCTCAATCGGTAACCAAATACGGTAATTTGCTGGGCAATTTAAAATTGAATACCCGCTTTAACGAGCAACTTTATGGCGATTTGGAAATATCGCATAGCGAATATGCGTACCAGCTAACAGATTTTGCGAACAACAAATCGGGCGAGGCATATAATCTAAATAACAAATTAATTTACAGTTCGGCTGGATATAATTTTAATTGGCATCCTAGCACCAGGCACAATGCAGAACTCGGTTTCAAAGCAATAAATTATAAAATCAGCCCTGGTGAAATATCGCCTTTAAACCCTGTTTCGGTAATTGAAAATAAACGTTTAAATGATGAAAAGGCAATAGAGTGGGCAGCTTACATTGGCGATGAATTTGAAATACTACCGGAGTTTTCGGTTTCGCTGGGATTAAGGTACAGCCATTTCAGTAACATTGGTACACCGCTTGTTTACCTTTACGACCAAACTCAACCAATGTCACCCGAAACCGCTGTTGAATCGTTGCATTTTGAACCAAACGAAGTATCTAAATCGTACGGGGGGATTGAACCCCGATTCTCTGTAAATTTCGATTTGGATATAAACACCTCGTTAAAATTTAATTATCAACGCACAAATCAATATATTTTTCAATTAAGTAACAGCGCGGTTATTTCTCCTGCCGAAACATGGAAAGCGGCAGATTATCATTTAGCTCCCCTTATTAGCGATCAAATTGCTGTTGGAGTTGAAAATGATTCGTGGTTTAAACAGATTGATTTTTCTGCCGAAGTTTATTTTAAAAACCTGCAAAACCTGATAGAATATAAAAATGGCGCCCAATTAATAATGAACGAAAATATTGAAACAGCTCTTGTTCCGACAAAAGGTTATTCGTACGGAATTGAGTTGAGTGCAAAAAAATCGTTCGGGAGGCTAACCGGTTATACCAGTTATGTTTTTTCGCGCACCATGCGGAAAACTACAAGCGACTTTATGGAAGATAATTTATGGCAAGGAGATTATTACGCATCTATTTACGATAAACCACACGATTTTTCGTTAACAACAACTTATAACATTAGCCGCCGTTGGAAGTTATCAGGTAATTTTGTTTTTATTTCGGGTCGGCCAGTAACTTTGCCAGAGATAAAATACACCTACGCCGGCGAAAGCCTGGTCTATTATTCCGACCGGAACAAATATCGTATGCCTCCTTACAACCGATTGGATTTATCGATTACGTTCGACGAAAATTTACGCAAAAAAAGGATGTGGAAAGGAAGCTGGACATTTGCAATTTATAACGTTTACGGGCGAAATAATCCTTATTCGGTTTATTACAAAAAAGCACTTCCGGGAATGGATAATGATTACAGGCGTTATTCGCTCTACAAACTATCGGTAATTGGAATACCCGTTCCGTCGTTAACCTATAATTTTAAGTTTTAGATGAAACGAGCATTGCAAATATTGGTACATAACTTGTCCCGATTTGTCGGGAGGAGGATGATTATTACGCGAGCTCCACGTCAGTTGACGGATTGCCATTAAAAACGAACAATTACACATGAAAAAAATTATTATATATTTTGTTCTATTCACGGTCATTTTATCAGGGTGCGAAAAAATTTACCTGCCCAAAATTGAAAATCGTGAAAATATAATTGTTGCCGATGCCAGAATAATAAATGGCCACGATGAAAACTACATCAAGCTTTATAAATCGCTTGGTTTTAACGACCCCAAATCTATTTATCCCGCGGTCGAAGGGGCAGCGGTTTCAATTATCGATAGTAATAATAAAGTTTATCAAATACCCGAAGAGAGTAATGGAAATTTCAGAGTCGATTTTCAGTTAAATCCTGGATTGGAATATAAAATAAAAATTGATTACGGGGGCGACTCTTATGAATCGACTTTTGAATCGGTGCTGGAACCACCTGAACTGGATTCGATTTATGGAATTCAGGAAGTGCAAGTTGTAAGGGAAGGCGGAGAAAATTCGGTAAATGATTTTAGATATAAGGTGGGTGTACAATTGTATGCCGACATACAAAATAAAAATGAATTACAACATTACAGGTTTTCAGCCCGAAAAACATATCAATATACATTTCCTGTTGAGGTAATGCAGATGGGTGAATTGGTAATTGAAACCATGTTTGCCTGGAAGACTGTTTATCCGCAAGGTGCTTATAATATTGCTGCGCCACCCGAATATTCTTCTTCGGTTGATATAAAAAAGCACCCCTTGTTTTTTATTGAGCGCTCGGCCGGGGTAACACTTGAACAGTTGTTTTCGGGCTGGATTATATTTTTACACCAATACAGTCTGTCAAAATCGACTTACGATTTTTATAACGATTTAAATAACCAGTTAGATGCAGATGGGAGATTATTCGATCCGCTTTATGTGCAGGCAAGGAATAACCTGACATGTACGAATAACCCTGAACAAATTATTCTCGGTAATTTCGAAATTACTTCTACCGTTGAAAGACGTTATTATATCAGGTACATTTCTGATGAGCTGGGATACATGATAAAACCGATAAATCATTTTTACGATATCCCTGTTGAAGGAGAGCAAATTACAGTACCTCCGGATTTTTGGGAACCTAAATAATTTTCAATTAATGAAACGAAAAAAAATAACATACTTGTTACTTTTCATGTGGCTGACCTTTGTCGCACATGCTCAAACAAACGATCGTTTATATAATTTATTTTTATTTACTAACACCGATTATTGTGTTTCGGGCGATACAGTCTGGTTTAAAGTAATTCTTCAAAATGAAGTTGAAATGGAGAGCAACGTTGTTCATGTTCAGCTCGATTCGCCAGGGAATAATTTAATTGCCGATGTCACAAAAATGAGCTCGGACGGGAAGGCAAGCGGATATATTGCAGTGCCTGATTCTTTAAGTACCGGTGTTTATTTTTTAACTGCTTTTATAAATGCCCAACGGAACAACCTCAATCTGGATGTGAACGGTAAAACACTTTTTGTGTATAATCGTTTCGACGAAAATGTAACACAATTTATGGTTCCAGGCCTGAAGGAAAAAATAATCTCTGAAAACTTAAACGATCAGATTATAATTAAAACGGATAAAACAACGTATTCGAAAGGCGACAAGGTTGCTGTAAATGTAGAATTTAAATTACCCACCAATGGAACTCAGGCAATAATTAATGCATCACACATTGATCCTCTTGCTGAAGAAAAGGGTGGTATTTTTCAATTTAGGGTTAAACAATCTGAAAGTTTTATTCCTTGTTTTAACGAAAAAGACGGGGTATTGCTGAGCGGAAAAATAGTAGATGAAAATGAAGTTCCGCAAAACGGGATTTTGGTGTTTTTATCAATTCCGGCTAATCCTCCGTATTTCGATTATTATGTTACTGGAAAAGATGGGGACTTTCATTTCTTTTTAAAGGATGCTAAAGGGAAAGCGGGTATTTTTTTACAAACCGTTTCAGATTTAGGTAAGGAGTTTTCTATTCGGGTGGACAAAAATTATTTTGAGCGGGAGGAAAAAGTTCAATTAGAAAATAAGATATTAAACCAAAAACAAATAAGTTTTATTGAAACTGCAATTAATGGTAGTTTTATTAACAAACTTTTTAATCCTGGTTTTTATTTACAGCCCCAAACTTTTGAAATGCCTGTAAGTTTTGAAGTGCCCTTTTATGGCTCTGCAGTAAACCGGGTAATCCCCAACGAATTTTACGACTTGCCTGATTTTCAGGAAATTTCGCGCGAATTGCTTTTTGGGGTTCAATACAGGGTTAAAGATAATGAGGTTACATTTCGTTTGTTAAATGAATCTCCGCCGGGCTTTTTCAATAATGAACCGCTCCGACTGATAAATGGTATTCCTGTTTTTAAAAATAGTTTGTTTACTAAGCTAAAATCTACCGATATCGATTTTATTGATGTTGTATCACGCGAACGAATTTATGGGGATCTGATTTTTAAAGGTGTTTTGGCGGTTTCGTTGAACGACAAATCGAATGGTTGGCTGGCAGAACAAACAAATATTTCTCAATTTAGTTACGATTGTCTTCAAACCGATCGTCAACTCCCGCTTATAAAAAGTAACGGGGAAAAATTAGATCAACCTGATTTACGACAAGTTTTTCTTTGGGAAAATATCAAAAACGGAGGCGCTCAAAATTTCGAGTTTAATCTCTCCGATTTAAAAGGCGAAGTTGAAATATCGGTAGAAGGGCTTACTCCAAACAATAAGTTTTTTAAGGCTTCAAAAAAAATAGCGGTAGAATGAAAGCTAAAAAAATTATAATAAATATCCTGATTATCCTGGGTTTTTCCCTATCAGGAATGGCACAGTTTAAAGGCCCTTCTGGCGAGGATTTGTCGCAAAACTCAAACCGTTTGCAAGGTAAATTAACGGGTACAGTCTATAATATTACACCTGAAGCCAATGCAAACTTTTTTTTACACGAGAAATGGAATGACGGAATTATAACACTCGAAGACAATGACATTTTTACAGGGTTAAAAATGAGATATTATGCGTACGGTGATGAACTTGTAGTTTATAACGAAAAAATAAGATCGCTTTTTATTGTCGATAAAAATAAAGTGAATGAATTTAGACTCGTAACATCGGAAAAAGAGATGCATTTTATTAAGTTAGATTTCGAAGGGTATAGTAGCAATCAAAGATATTTCGAATTAATTTATCAAGGGGTTAATAAATTAGTTGCTTTTCACTTTGTTGAAGCGTTTAAAGTTAGCCCTTATAGCGACAGGCATGGAATAATGAGGGATACCGAATACCGGAAAAGTATCAACTATTTTATGTACTCTGAAAATGAGGGGTTTTTTAAACTGCAAATGAGAAGACGTTCAATTTTGAAGATATTTCCTGATAACAAAAAAGAAATCCGAAAACTTTTTAGAAAAAATAATTTGATAATTAATAATGAATCTTCGATGATCCGGGCTTTCACATTGCTCGAAGAAAATGAGATTATAAAACGTCCATGATTTTAGTATTATTAAATTACGGAAAACTCCAAAACCTTACAATTGAAAATAATAAAAACCTGAAATAATTTTCTTCGGACGCAACCCAAACAGGTTACTTTACATCTTTTTCAAAAATATTACTATTATGAAAAAATTGTGCCTGTTTGTAATTGCCTCTCTACTTGTGATTTCCGTTTTCTCACAGTCAGAAAAAGGGTATGTGTACCTAAAAAACGGAACCATTTTAAAAGGGAAATTTCAATACTCTGACGATTTAAATAAACTTAAAGTTGAATCGGCTGGTAATATTTGGGTTTTTAATGCCAGCGAGATTGACAGTGTTTCAAATTTACGTGTAAAAAAGGCCAAAGTTGATGAATCCAGTGAAATCGATCCGGTTTTTTTTAATCGGACAGAATTGGGCATTTTAGCCGGAAATAATGAAAACAGCCAACCTGCCCCATTTAGCTTTACTTCATCAATTAATTATCATATCAACAAAAAACTTGCAGTTGGTTTGGGCCTCGGAATTGAATTTTTAAAAGAAACCTACATGCCTGCATTTTTAAATGTTGAATACAGGTTGAGGGATTCACATTCAACTCCTTACGTTTTTCTTCAAACCGGTTACCAGGTGGCCATCGAAGAATCGAGAACCGTTTATTATGATGTTTACCCGGCGTGGAGCAGTGTTTGGCCTGGCCCGGATTACGGACAGGAGAACCTGAATGCCAAGGGTGGAATTCTGATAAATCCGGGAATTGGATATCTACAAATGTTTTCTCCTAATTTTGGGATGTCGTTTGCTTTTGCTTACCGTTTTCACAAGCTGCATTATGCCGGAGAAAAGGACTACGGATTAGACATCGATTACAACAGGCTTGCAGTAAAAATTGGTATCATTTTCAATTAAAAAATCAAACCCATGAAAACAATCAGAAATATAATTACAGTTGTTATTTTGTTTGCAGGTTTTAATTCCTGTCTTGACGAATACACCGAAATTTTTACGGCTAATTCACCGGTTTATATGACTTACGAGGAATTGCGCGAAGCAGTAAAATTAGGTTCGGCGCGCGATTTGGTTAACCCCGGTAAAATTTATTTTAAAGACGGCTTCATTTTTATTAATGAAGAATTAAAAGGTATTCATATTATTGACAACCAGAATCCACAAAATCCGCAAAATATTGGTTTTATTGAAATTCCGGGGAATGTTGATATTGCTATAAAAAACGACATTCTTTATGCCGACAGTTTCATCGATTTGGTAGCTATCGACATTTCAAATGTATCAAACCCCAAAGAAGTTGGCCGGGTGAAAGATGTTTTTCCATACACAACCCCACCTTACGATGAAGAATACCGTGTGGCAAAAGTAGATGAAGAAGAAGGTGTGGTAATCGATTGGGAAATTAAAACTGTGCGCCAGGAAATGGAGTATCATTATTATCCGGTTTATAGTTTTGCCAGAACTGAAGTCGATTTTGCCATGAACGATGCTTCAGGCGGCGCAGTACAATCAGGAAGTACTTTTGGTATTGGGGGGTCGATGGCCCGTTTTGGTTTATACAACGATTATTTATATGTGGTTGACAATGCAACGCTTTACATTTTCGATGTAAAGAATCCTGAAAGTCCGCACGATATTGGTAGCCAGAATGTTGGCTGGGACATAGAAACTATGTTTATTTACGATGGCCACATGTTTTTCGGAACACAATCGGGCATGCTTATTTATAGCCTCCAGGTAGCAACTGTTCCTGAATATGTGGGCAATTTTTGGCATGTTACAAGTTGCGACCCGGTAGTAGTTTCCGATGGTTATGCTTATGTGACTTTACGTGGGGGAACGCGATGTGGAAGCAATGTAAACCGATTGGATGTTTTAAAACTTTCGAGTGATTATTTGGATAACGAGTTAATTGCATCGTATCCTCTGCACGGGCCTTACGGTTTGGGAATCGATGATGAAACATTATTCGTTTGCGATGGCGATGCCGGGTTAAAAGTGTACAACGTAGCCGATAAGTTACACATCGATGATAATCAGATTGCCAGTTTTGCAAATATAAATACTTTCGATGTTATCCCGGTTAACGATTATCTGTTTATGATTGGCGACGACGGTTTTTATCAGTACGATTATTCTGATTTACAAAATATAACCCAGGTGAGTTTTATTCCGGTGGTGAAAAACAATTAATCAATATTTTACTTTTTGAAATGAGACTGATTCTATTTATCAGGCTTTTTTATCCGTAAATATATCAATGTCGTTTAGTTAGTGAAACAAGACTTCGACCGGGACGTAGTCGAAGGGTGTTTAATACTCATGTTATCTTATTTCGAGTCTTAAATAAACGACATTGATAAATATATTAATTTTTCTTTTTGGTATCTTTGAACAAGAAATAGAAAGAGTACGAATATGGAAGGAATTAAATATTTAACTGATGAGAACGGGAAAAGGGTAGCAATTCAAATTGATTTATATAAGCATAAAAAATTTATTCATGAATATTTGGAGTTTATTGAAGATAAAAATGATATCCTTGATACTCGGTTTGAAGAAACTATTTCTTTTGAAGAGGTTCTTCTGAAATTTGAAAATATTCATAGGGAGAATGTATAAAGTTGTATTTCGTAAATCTGCCGAGAAACAACTGCTTAAGTTGCCTAAGGGAATTGGCAATGAGATAATTAGTAGGATTAAATCTCTTTCAGAAAATCCTATTCCGGATGAAGCGAAAAAAATGATTGGCTTTGATAATATTTTCAGAATTCGTTTTAGAAACTATCGGATAATTTTATAGATTAGAAAAAAGTGAATTAATTATTGAGATTATAAAAATAGGACATCGACAAAATATTTATAAATAGTATCGAAATTTTATATAATCAAAAGACCTGGCAAACTGTCGGGTCTTTTCGTTGTTAAACAATTTGTAAAAGAGTACTTTTGCCAATTGATTTTTTTGGGATGTCTTTTTGTTTTATTCCATGAACTTGGGATTAATTTGAGGATAAAAAAATTAAAAAACAGGGCTTTGCTCTTGGTGAATTATTTTAGCGAAAAAGGTTCAAAAATGAAAAAGAAAAAATGGTGGAAATATGTGTTGCCAATAATAATTGCGGCAAAGATTGTCGTGGTAGTTATGATTTTAGAATCGGCAAGGGCCGATAATACACAGGCAAATATTGAATCGAAAACAGAATTTAAAGCAGTTGGAATTCCAGACTCAATAACTTTTGCAGGTGAAAAAATGCCATTGGGAGAATTTGATGTTCGGGAAGCCCTCGATCGTGAATTGCTTTCAAATGCTTACTTTCATTCGCAAACAATCAGGTTTATAAAACTGGCACCACGTTATTTTTCGATTGTTGAACCCATTTTAAAAGAAAAAGGAATTCCCGACGATTTTAAATATCTCGCTGTTGCTGAAAGTAGTTTAAATCCAAGGGCAGTTTCACCGGCCAAAGCAGTGGGTTTTTGGCAATTTATGAAAGGGACAGCACAAGATTACGGATTGGAAGTTACACTTGAAATTGATGAACGTTACCATGTTGAAAAAGCAACTTATGCAGCTTGTGATTATTTGCTTAATTCGTATAAAAAATATGGAAACTGGACTTTGGTAGCAGCTTCGTACAACCGCGGAATAACTGGAATTCAGCAACAAATTACAAGACAAAAAACAGATGATTATTACAGTTTGTTGTTAAACCCTGAAACACAGCGTTATGTTTATCGGATAGCCGCTTTGAAATTAATTCTGCAAAATCCAGAGAAATATAATTTTGTTGTTACAGAAGATGAAAAGTATCCAATAATCCCAACAAAAAATGTTGAAATTTCTGGTAAAGTTGGAAATTTTGCCGATTTCGCAATAGAACATGGAATTAGTTATAAAACGTTGAAAGATTTTAATCCCTGGTTGCGCGAAAATTATTTAACAAATGCAAAGAGTAAAAAATATATTGTAAAAATCCCGGAAGTGAAATAGGGGAAGTTTGCAGTCACAGTCGCAGTAGGCAGGGAAGAAGTTTTTAGTCGCAGTTGACAGAGAAGGGGGTTTTCAGTCGCAGTCGCAGTGAGCAGAATAGGAAGTTTACAGTCGCAGTGAGCAGAATAGGAAGCTTGCAGTTGAAGTAAAAAGTTAGAACAAATACAATGCAATAGAAATGCTAAGTATCAAAAAATAGTATTTAACATGTTTTTTGTTAGCCTGAATTATTCATGAGTTTTTCGTTATGAAAATTCAAAATGCACAGAATAAAGGGAAGCACAGAGTTGAGCCTCGCAGAAATAGCCTCAGCTATTTTGAGAATCGAGAATCGAGCATTCTCTTTATTCAAAGCAGTTTGATTTCGGAATAGATAAAT